>Ga0247610_10000053_pt1 | contig 181236 bp, 154 predicted proteins | sample 174DNAGHGhighgp2_FD_193483 | JGI IMG/M metagenome (GOLD analysis project Ga0247610, IMG submission 193483) | Sheep rumen microbial communities from Palmerston North, Manawatu-Wanganui, New Zealand - 1742 DNA GHGhigh gp2 | ecosystem: Host-associated > Mammals > Digestive system > Stomach >... | reverse complement strand
ATCAAGAACGGACTGTTGTTCAGCCACAAGACGGTCAGCGAGATTGCCTACGACTTCCACTTCTCAGAGCCTTCACATCTGATGCGGTTCTTCAAGAAAGCCACAGGCAAGACGTGTACACAATTCCTGCAAGAATACGAGAATGGAACGTTTGAATAACTCTTTTAGGTAAATTCCAATTTAGCGGACTATATAACAAATATGAAAAACAACTATTCTCATTATTATGCATTGGTCTCATGCTGGCGGCATGCGGACAGCAGAACAAACAGGAAACGACAATGGATTTCGTTGACAACGTAAAGGTGGCACTCTCTGACAGCGGCCACATCGATCTGGGCAGCCTCCAGTGGACGCGCCTACCCATAGTCTAATAACAAACAGTTAAATCGTAATATAGTCATGAATTTGATAAAAATACAGTCAAGCAAAGACCCGCTGATAGCGCAAGTTCCAGAGCTCTACGAGTCTGCTTTTCCCGAAGCGGAGAGAACTGACACTGAACGTTTCCTGTGGATGATAGACCACTGCCAGGAAATGTCTTTTTATGCCATCACTGAAGATGACGACTTCTGCGGTATGGCTGTAGTATTTGAATTAGGCATATGTCGTTATCTCCTGTATTTGGCTACGCTTGACATCCACCGTAACAAGGGTTTGGGCGCATTGACGCTGAGACTCCTGAGGGAAGAGACCAATCTGCCGATAATCGGGGAAGTGGAGCCTCCGACTGATGACATCACACGCCGACGCATCGCCTTCTACGAGCGTAACGGTTTTCATGTTGAGTTGGAGGATCCCAGAATCCTGAATGACGCACACCTCGACCCCTCCTGTGTCCTTATGCTTATCAGTACCCACCCTCTTTCCGATGCCGACGAATGCCAGCGCAGAGTGGTAGACACGATATACAAGCCTATGCAGGCAGAGGAGGTATAACTCTGAACCATCATAAATTCCAATTTATGGATATGATAAAAAACCGACCTAACCCCAACGAGGCTTTCCCGAATCCCAACATCCCGAGCCTCTGCTTCATCAAGAACGTGGTGAAGAACCCGCGTATCATCATCGGCGACTATACCTACTACGATGATGTGGATGGTGCTGACCAATTCGAGAAACATGTCACTCATTTCTACGACTTCATAGGTGACCGGCTGATTATAGGCAAATTCTGTGCCATCGCCAAAGGGGTGGAGTTTGTCATGAATGGAGCCAATCATAGGATGGACGGGGTGACAACCTATCCGTTTTATGTCATTGGTGGTGACTGGGGAAGTGCCATTGCTCCAGTGAAAGATGAATTGCCTCTGAAGGGTGATACCGTTGTGGGCAATGATGTCTGGATTGGCCAGCATGTTACCATCATGCCAAGCGTTCACATAGGTGACGGAGCAATTATCGGAGCCAACTCTGTTGTTGCCTCAGACATTCCTCCATACGCTGTTGCCGTGGGAAATCCCTGCCGAGTGGTCAGAATGCGTTTTGATGACGAATTTATCGCCTATCTGCTGAAACTGAAATGGTGGGATTGGAACATAGAAAAGATAGAGGCAAATTTTGAAGCCTTGTCAAGTAGCGATTTGTCATTGATCAGAAACCTATAAATTCCAATTTATAAACATGAAGAAAGTCATCGTAATTTCAACCAGTCTCCGCCCGGGCTCGAACAGCCACGCAATGGCGGAGCAGTTTGCCAAGGGCGCGGAAGCCGCCGGGCATCAAGTGGAGTTTGTCTCGCTGAGAGGCAAGGAAATCAAGTTCTGCATCGGCTGCCTGTCGTGCCAGAAGACGGGCGCGTGCGTCATCAAGGACGATGTGCCGGCCATCATGGAGAGCGTGCTCAACGCCGATGTGGTCTGCTGGGCCACGCCGATCTACTACTACGAGATGAGCGGCCAGATGAAGACCCTCATCGACCGTATGAACGCGATGTACCCCAAAGATTACAAGTTCCGCGATGTCTATCTGCTGACCACCGCGGCCGAGAACGAGGAGTTCGTGCCGAAACGCGCCGAAGGAGGCCTCACCGGCTGGATCGACTGCTACGGCAAATCCGCACTGAAGGGCCACATCTTCTGCGGCGGCGTGGGTGGTCCCAACGAGATTGCCGGCAACGCCAAGCTGCAGGAGGCGTTTGAGATGGGAAAGAATGTCTGATTTCTGTTCACAAATAGTCTTCCAGATTTCATTCATTCGCCAGAATGCAATCCATAGTCCAAGAAGAAATATAGTCCCTGATTGTATTTCATTATTTTTTGTATATTTGCAGTCTTAAAAATATCCATAAAAGAAAAACTGATCAGAATTATTAATCAAAAAACAAAAAAATGAGACACTTTGCCTTTATTGCATTAACAATTTCAATATTTATGAACCTTTGTGCCTGCAACGACGATGACAAGCGCCCCATCAACTTTAGCGAACTGCCACAAAGTTCACAAACCTTTGTAAAAACGTATTTTTCTGACAAACAAGTATCTGCGGTTTTTAAAGAAACCCACGGAAATAATGAGTACGAAGTGTGTTTCAGCGATGGAGCGCAAATAGAATTTACCAGCAAAGGAGACTGGGATGAGGTGAAAGATTGCGATGCGGATGGAATACCCACTGGTTTTATGCCCCAAGCAATGGTGAATTATGTCACTGCCAATTTCCCTGGGGTCAACATCGTCAAAATTAACAAAGAGCGATCCAAATTCGAAGTGGAACTCCGCAATGACATTGAACTAGTGTTTGACCAGAATGGGAATTTCCTCCACTACGACGACTAACAGCGCAAATTGATAGACTCGGAACGGGAATTTCGGATGTGTCCCTGTAGCCCACGCCTGCCTTTATTCCCGAGAAATCGGCCACCGGCAACGCCAAGCTGCAGATGCGTTTGAGATGCAGGGACACCATCCAGTGATCAAATCCAATATAGCATAATAAAACTGAAGAAATATAAAATCAAGTATGCTGCAGCCCATCTGCCATCGTGCAGGTGGGCTTTTGTCTTGCTTTGGCATAAAATTCATCTGTCAGTGTACATCTGAAATTTATGTACTTTTGCACTCATTCTTTTGACAAACAACAAATGGGTAAGAACAACCAAGTCATTCTCTTGACCGGGGCGAGCAGCGGTATCGGATATGACACAGCCGTGGCTTTGGCAAAGCAAGGGCACAAGGTGTATGCCGCCGCCCGCCGTGGGGAACTTATGGAACCGCTCCGGGAGTGGGGCGTAGTGCCGCTCCAGATGGATGTCACCGACGAAGAGTCGATGCGGCAAGGGGTGCAGACCCTGCTCGACCGCGAGGGGCGCATCGACGTGCTTGTCAATAATGCAGGATATGGCTTCTTCGGGGCGGTAGAGAACGTGCCAATGGACGATGCCCGCAACCAGCTTGAAGTCAACATCTTCGGATTGGCACGGCTCTGTCAGTTGGTACTGCCAGCCATGCGCAAGCAGCATAGCGGCCGCATCGTCAACATCTCGTCGGTGGCGGGCAAAACAGTGCTCTACTATGGCGGCTGGTACCATGTGTCGAAATTTGCAGTCGAGGCGCTGAGCGACGCGCTCCGCATCGAGATGCAGCCGTTCGGCATCGACGTGGTCATCATCGAGCCCGGCGCCATCAAGACCAACTGGGGAATCATCGCCGCCGACCACCTCGTGGAGACCTCCAACAATACGGCTTACGCCGACACGGGTGCGATGATGGCGCAGAACCTGCGGGGCATGTACGAGTCGTCAAGTCTTTCCGACCCCTCCGTGGTCCAGAAAGCCATCTGCCGCGCTGTGAACGCCCGCCGGCCCCGCACACGCTACCGCATCGGCTACCTTTCTACAACGATCGTCTTTTTCCATTGGCTGCTGCCCACCCGCTGGTGGGACCACATCATGCGAATGATGGGGAAAAGGAAATGGATGTGAGAAGTATTTTGCAACTTTAAATTCACTATGAGGAAAATACTGATAATCAGCTTTATAACATTATTTATTGCGCACGCCTCCGCGCAAATTGACCTCCACAGCCACGCCATCACGCAGGGCTATCTCGAATACATTAAGGCCAACGGTGCCGAGATGGACGAAGGGTTCCCCATCCCGGGCTGGGACGTGGAGAAGCACATCGCCTTCATGGACAAGGCCGGTATCCAGACTTCGGTGCTGACGATGCCCGCGCCGCAGCCCTGAAAAGAGGCCTACCAGAGCCACCTCCAGACCGCTCATTTCAAAAAGTACAAGGAGGGCACCGCCAAGATGGTGAAGTCGCTGAAGCTGATCGACACCCAACCGATGGTGGGGCTGGAGATGCTGGGACATTGAGAAAAACAATACAGCAATATTGAGACTGTATTGTAAAAATTGGGGTTATGCATCCGATATGTAAAGAAGAAATACGGGGTGTGGAAATATTTCTTCTTTTCCACATTATCCTATTATCATTTGCTCAATATCTCTCTTTGCTCTCTCCAATATCGCTTTTCCTTCTTCTTGCAGTGCTTTTGCTTGTTGTCGCATTTTATATGCATGATTGGCAATCTCAACCTGCTTTTCTTTAGGCGGTAATGGAAGATTGAAATTCTCTAGAAAAGAAGAGGAGACTCGCTGCTGGCCAGCTGAACCTCCAAAATAGAGCATGGCTGTTTCTCTAACACATTTCATATGAAGGATTACATGTAAATATTCTATTGAAAGGTGCTCGTCCTTTGGACGTAAGACAAAAAACTCGGTTGAGCCGCACCCTAAACCGTTAGTAAGATTCTTTGCTACTGCCGATTTGCCATTTTGCATACAAGGAGTGATTTTCGCCCAAAGCAAATCTCTTTCCCTGAACTTTGTAAAGCCAGATGATTGTTCAATCGTCGTTTCTTCCATTGTCGTTATCTCGGAGAATCTCTCATCAATAACTTCCATCGGAACAAATGATATGGGTGTTACTTGGCTTTTACCTTTATATGTACCACTCGGATTGACAAATGCCACTTTTGAAAGTTTTACATTGTTCCATTTTGTTGATATAAGTTTTATTCCATCCTTATAGACCGTCGGATCAAATCTGCCTTCTAATTCTCTTCTGTTCAAAAGAAAAATGCGGTCTTTCAAGGTATTACGTATTATTGGCAGCTCAATGCCCAACTCGCCAAGCAAATAATCATCAATGCTATTTAAAATATCTTCGGCTTGTTGCTCTTTTTGTTGTTTTAGAATAATAGCCTCATCAATCATAGAAAAATCTATCCCCTCAATGATAGGTAGGTTTTTCAATGATGGGTAAGCCAATGCGGGTCTTGTACCACCAGTAGAATGACGAGATGCAATTCTTTCAATAATATCAAGGTTGAGGTAACGAGCCAAATATTTGCTAACGGTTGCATCTCCTGTCTTTATTACTACCATGTGCTGGTTTGTATTCCCTACAAAACCTTTTGGAGCAACAGAGGCAATGGCCATACGCCCGACACCCGTTATTTTTACGAGTAGATCACCTTCTGCCACTTGGCTTCTCTGAAGCAATCCATTATGTGTATCTTTATTGATATATACACAATCATCCAAAGACAACTCTCCGGTAGTCTGCAGATTCTGGACCCTCAAAAAAGGTATTCCTGATACTGAATCTGTATAGTACTTATCTGCTTCTGTCTTTTTGGGTGTGGCGCCGCCAGCTATATATATGGCATAATCTCTTAGTCTGTGAGTAGCTAACGACCTAATACGCTTTTCAAGAGAAGCTATAGACGGCCGATAAAACTCCGGCTCCAATCTCCCTTCAATCTCCGAACGGCTAATGATGAAGATTTTTTCTTTGTCAATATGTTGAGGAATTTGGTATGTCATATTAATCTTCAATAGGAACGGAATAATGTTTCTTCAAAATAGCTTTGAGGTTCTTTTCAACAGCTTCTTCTAAAGTAATATATGCATCTTTCTTAAATGTAGAATAGAAGTCCAACAAATAATCTGACTTTGGTTTCTCTGCTTCTTCTTCTTTTAAAATTACAACATGTCTTTTTAGTGCTCTTGCCCAACCCATTTCATAGGTTACATTAGGATTATTACCTGTTATATCACAGAAGCATATATCACAATTACTTACCCTTTCCAGTACATCATTAACAATATTCACGGTAGAGCCTTCATATGTCATAATCTTTCCTGGAAGTGATATATTAATGTTATATTTTTTACTTATATTGCTAATGACACGTGAATATATCGCATTTGTTGAACGAACTATTTCTTCATTATAATAGGGCATAGCCACAAATACTCTAATCTGGATATTTTGAGATTCATCAAATAATTTGATGATGGATTTAAGTTGAATATCTTTTAGTTTGTATATTCTATTTGCCGCCACCCACTTTTTAAATGCATTGTATGTATTCTGTCCTTTACAATAGTAGAACACATATGCACAAATTAAACTAATGTTATCATTCCATTCTGTGAGATCACCATTGTTAGTATATTCAATCTCTACCGCTTTGAATGCAGACATTAAACTTGTTGAATTTATAGAAATGTTCTGCTCTGCACAGGATTTCGCTACTTTAAACAAACTAGAATAATAACATTTTGAGAATATCTCTCCTAAGCCAGGAAGTAGACTCGCTGGCATATGTTCTATAAAGTCTCTTATCGCATCCAATTGAATATCTACATCGAAAATGCTTTTTAGTTCTTCTGGACTAAATTGATTATCCGCCAATAATGACTTATAATTCTCTTCTTCAGTTAAAGGTCTAGCTTTTGCATTTATTGTATAAAAGATAGCTGACTCAAATTTACTTGATTCAATACCTTTTTGCTGTATTAAGATTGAAAAAGGAACAATTAAGTTACCTATTTCTTGTTTAAGACTCTCATCTTCAGAAGCAAAAACCTTTTCAATAGCACTCAAACGATGATTGCCATCTATTCTAGATAATTTAGTCGAATTATCATCAAATTCCAAAGATATTACTTTGGTCGTTGGATTTTCACCTATCGAATTTTGAAATGTAAATTTCGACTTAACAAATTTAATATTGTCATCAAATCTAACACCGCCAGGAATTGTTGATTTATTAAGTTGCATAATAGCATCGGGATCATTGAGCTCTAACCCAAATAACAATTCAGAAAAGAAACGAAATTTATCATTTCGCAGATATTCAATAATCTTATCAATTCTCTTTTCTTCAAGAGGTCTTTGATAGGTATAATTTGCAGTAGAATATTTAACAAGATTAGCAATTGTTGCATATCCTCTAAATAAATATCTTCCGCCAAAGACAGATTCAATAATACCAGTAAGTTTCATGTTATATTTAATCTATACTATTAATAAACTTCTTTAATTCTTCTCCAATAACATCCAGTTCATTGTTGGCAGTTTTCTTGCCTGTAGCATCATACCCGATTTCTTCCGCAATAGCCATGAAAATAGGATAATCAGGAAGTTTGCTCTGCTTGGTTTGTTGATATTTCTCTATCAATTGAGTTTTAAGTTCCTCTACTTTGCTGGCATATTCGGCAAGCAGTTCTGAATTCCATGTTTTATATTCTTCTGTTTGTTTTGCAGCCGTAACGGTTATTCTTTGCTTGGCTTTTATATCATTTGCCTTTTCCCGTTGTTTTTCCCTAATTTCCAAATCCCATGTTTGGCGTTGCATGATATAATTGCTATTTTTCAGCAATTCACCCTCAATATTCTTTTTTGTATCGACCAATTTTGCTGTTTGCTCCTTGCTCCACTTTTTTAGGAACAAGACAGAGCTTTTCACGCCTGCACCATTTGCGGCGAACGCTGTCTGGGGCATACTTACAACAGCAACAATACGGAACCAGTCTTCAATCTGGGTTCTCACATATTGCATGCTGCTATTGGTCAGAATACCATCAGGAAGAACAATTGCCAAATATCCTCCTTCTTTTAAAAACTTATAGTCTTGTTCTATAAACAGCACTTCTGTGCTTTGTCCGTCCCTAATGTTTTCAGGCATTGCCTTTACAGCCAACCAATCTTCTTCTTTTTTCCCCAACTGATAAGTCTTCAAATATGCCTGTTCGCTTTGACGGATAGTGCTGCCAAAAGGTGGATTTGTTATAATGAAATCGAAAGTGCCGTATTTAAACCCTGAATTATTCGTTTTTGCTAATATTGTTTCATCGGAAACTAAGCCATCAGAAGTGATGACATTAGTGTGGCCATCATCATGGATAATCATATTCATTTTGGCCGCACGCGAAATTTGCTCACTTATTTCTATTCCATAGAGATTGTTTTGGGCAAAGTCATGCCAATATGGGAACCATCTTGCATATTGCCGCGCATCGTTTTTATAATTTGGATAGTATTCAGTTGCTTCATTGCGAACCTTATTCAGCGCATACAACAAGAAACCGCCGCTACCACAAGATGTATCAAGTACTTTTGAATCATGTTTGATCGGAAGTACATCCACAATAAAACTGACTATTTCGCGAGGAGTAAAATACTGGCCAAAATTACCTCGGAAGAATGATCCCATAAAAGTCTCAAAAGCACGGCCTTTGCTATCAAGGTCTGTATCTCCTAAATTTACACTTTCAAGATAGCTCACGACAGTTCTAATCTTCTCGGGCGTTAATCTAATGTTGTCACGAAACACCTCAGCATCACGCTTCCGACCCTCCTCATAAAGCGCTTTCACACGATTGTAAAGGTTATCATTCTCAATCAATCGGCGTTTCCGTTCGTCTTTTTCTTCTGTCTTGGATACCGTGATGATTTGAAAATCATACGGTTCGCCGATATTTCTCGCTTTTCTTTCATCCCAAATCTTACAGAAAATCAACTTATCCAATTCGTCAAATGCTTCCGAAGGATTCAACTGTCCACCTGCCCATAAGGCTTCATGAGCCTGTTTAAATCTGCGAGTCAATTCAGATTGGTCAATGACAGAAAGGTCAAAAAACTTTTGTTTGCCTTTTTCTTCGGGTAGGTATTGGGCACCATAGACATATTTATAAGTTGCAATGCTTTCTACTCCGAATTGAGGAATATCAGGCAATTGGTTTCTTGTGTTTTGGCTTTTATCGACTTCGAAATAATCAGATTTGATTCCAGAAGTCACCCATACATATTTCACATCAGAAGGCAAAGCAAAAGCATAACTATAAGCTTGTTCTATCGCTTGCTGATATTCTGCCTCACTTACCTCTTGTCGTTTACATTCAACCAAAATATGTGGGCACAAACACATTTCATCAGCATAAACCACAATATCAGCCTCCTTAACTTCGCGGCCCATAGTTACTGGGACGAACTGTTTGATTCTGTTTTCCGGATAATTATAATCCAAGATTAGCTTGAGGAAAGTTTCCGCCTGAACTTTTTCTTCAGGGTTGTTGTAATTGCGCTCCTTGTTTTGACACAAATATGTAATTCTGGACTTATCCCCATTGAATGAAATAAGTCCTTTTTCTATTCCTAATTGTATGTAATCCTTCATGGTGCAAAAATATTATTTTTACTCTAATATGTTTCATTCCTCCAACTTTCTCTTCACCCCCTCAACCCCGTAATAATCCAAAACGCAAACAGGAAACGCACTTAACACAGCCACTTCCGGACATTTGTGGCAGATGTGTTTCTTCAACTGTTTCGCGAAAATGGTGTTTTGCGTCTCTAACTTGGTAGGCAGGCCGAACACATCATTTACCAGATAATTCATTTTGGACAGATGCGCTCGAATGAGTTCTTGCCAGACTTCTTTGGTGTATTTGTTGAGGTTGGTCAGTTGTGGGAGACATTCCGCTGCCGAAACGGCTTTATAATGAGGTTCGTTCATGCAAGATTCCACGTCCATGCAGTCGTCCTTGTACGGACAATTGGAGCGTTTGCATTTGACAGTAAGATTCTTGAAACTCTCCATGTCCTTGTAATGGCGAATGGCTTCCAACATGGGATAACTGACATAGAGCAGCCCGTTTTCGGTTTCGTTGTCGAAGAAATCAAGCATCTCCACGAGTTTGTCATCGTCGGCTAATGTAGAATGTGCGTCATAGTCAAAGAACAAGTAGATGTAAGCAAAACTGTCTCGGGTATAGTCGCGCAAGAGTTCTGCGTTTTCCTGGCTACGTTCTTTGAGAAGATTAACCATGTCGAATGCAAATTCATCGGCTTTCAATTGCTGGTACAATTGGTAAATCTCGGCATCATAGACACACTTCACCGAAATCCTTTTGCCAAGGAAATGCTGCTCCAGCTTGTCCACATATTTGGATTCTGCCCGAGCACCTTCAAACACGAAAAGATGCAACTCGCTACTCGACATGGAACGCATTGGCTCTATAGATTTTCTCGATGTTATGTCCAAACCTCAACTCTTTCTCGGTGCAAGCCTGAAGCGGCTTGATTTTGTTGTTTTGCAGAATAAAATTGCAATCAGGGCGCAAGAGGTCATTAGTCATCAAATAGGTGTTGTGGGAAGAAGTGAAGACCTGGCAATCCATGTTAAACAGGAGCTTGCACACTTCAAACGACAATTTGAAATGATAGAAAGCGTCAAATTCATCAATAAAGACAAACGAAGCAGCCGACATCCGCTTGATCCACACATAGAGCAATTCCAAGGCTTTTGTCCCTGTTGAAGCGATGGACAAGAAAGGTGTTGTGTTGCCTCCAATTTCGCAAAACAAAATCTTGTTGCCTTCTTTTGGAGCAGCAAACTTGAATTCTTGTTCGCTCACCTTGGCCAAGAATTGGGAGAAGTCCTCGACGTAGTTGTTTTGGATAATAAACTCCTCCAAACCAAAGCTGGATGTTTCAAGGCCGATAAACTCACGGCTATCCAAATTCTTGAACCACAGCATGGAGTTCACAAACAGCATCAACTTGACAATATAATGCTCTTGTGGCAAGGGATAGGAAGCCGTGATGAAGTTGATGACAGAAACGCTATTCACATTCTGCTTGAAGTTCTCTTTGACTGTGCTGTCAATCTTGAATTGTTCGTCATCAATCTCAAAAATAGCAGTATCTTTCTTGAACACCAATTTGTGATTCACTACTAACGATTCCGCAATAAGCAGTCCAGCCGAGTTCTTTGAATATTGGTATTCCAGAAGGTCATCGCCAAACTTGAAGACATATTCAAATTCCACGGGAGCTTTGGGATTGCCCGCATAGACAAAGTTGGAATAATAATCGTTTTTTTTCCATTTCGAGGAAAGATGATTCTCGATATCAAAGACAGCCAATGCAAAGTTTGACTTCCCGGATCCATTTGGACCATAGACAATACCATTCTTGATAACACCATCTTTTATGGCGTTTTTGTTGAACTCATAATTGCTTGGATGCGACAAGTCCCATTCTATCTTTTCGGCAAATCCTCGAAAGTTTTTTACGGCAAATTTGACTAACATGATACTTTGGATTTGAAAATACGGTGCAAATATATACATATTTTCCTAATTTCCGTAATTTTTTTACGAAAAAAAATAAAACATGGTTGTAGTGTTTGTGAATTAGGATATAAACAAAGGACGGATTGAAGAACAATATTATCTCATTAATTTAAATCATTTTTTTAATAATTCCACAAAAGTTTTCGCAAAAAATCGAGTGATTTTTCTATTTTTGCATCTACAAATACTTCAAAAACAATATGAAACACACCATTCTGATTTTCGCTGCCGTCGTTTTATTGACTGGCTGCAACAAGACTACAAAAACTAACAAGGATATGAACACATTGACATTCAACGAGCAGCAGGCGGCTGCAATGACTACCATCGCCTGCTATGAGGCCAAGGCCGACTACGACGCGCTGGCCAACGCCATCAATGAGGGCTTCGACGCGGGACTCACCGCCAACCAGATCAAGGAGGCCCTTTCGCAACTATACGCCTACACGGGCTTCCCGCGCTCACTCAACGCGCTCGGCACCCTGCAGAAGGTGATGGAACAGCGCGGCGAGGTGGAAGACGGCGCTGAGTCCTCTCCCCTACCCTCCCACTACGATGCCCTGAAACAGGGCACCGAGGTGCAGACCAAACTCAGCGGACAGCCCTTCGACTACAAGTTCTGTCCCGCCGAGGACTACTACCTCAAGGCGCACCTTTTCGGCGACATCTTCGCCCGCGACCTGCTGACCCACGCCGACCGTGAGTTAGTGACCGTCAGCGCTTTGGCCGGTCTGGAGGGCGTGGAACCCCAATTAGCCGCCCATGTGCGCGGCGCACGGAACATGGGTCTGACCGACGCCCAGCTGCTCGCCATCCCGAAGGTGTTGCAGGAGCGTGTGGGCAAGATGGAGGCACACCGCGCCGCCGTGGCCATCCAGCAGTTGGGCATCAGCGATTCTGTTAACGACCACCTCGCCAGCGACATGTTCGTCCAGAACTACGTTGACCTGAAGTCAAGCTGGCGGCGGGGCGAGCCCAACACTGCCTACGCGCAGTACTTCATCGGCAACAGCTATCTTGCGCCCTACGACGGCGGTATGGTCAACGTGAGCTTCGAGCCGGGTTGCCGCAACAACTGGCACATCCACCACAAGCAGGTGCAGGTGCTGGTGTGCGTGTATGGCCGTGGCTGGTACCAGGAATGGGGCAAACCCGCCGTCAAGTTGGAACCCGGCGTGATCATCGAGATCCCCGAGGGCGTGAAGCACTGGCACGGCGCCGCCAAAGACAGCTGGATGCAGCACCTTACCTACCATAAGGATGTGCAGGAAGGGGCCAGCAACGAGTGGCTGGAACCGGTGGATGACGAAACATACGGGAAACTGAAATAATCCACAAACAATAAGTTCTCACCATTCTCAAGACCTCTATGGACGACTTCACCCACATCATCGTGCGCGATGCCACCGAGAACAACCTCAAGCATGTCAACGTCAGGATTCCCAAGGGGAAGATCACCGTGGTGACGGGCGTGTCGGGGTCGGGCAAGTCGTCGCTGGTGCTGGACACCATCGCGGCCAAGTCGCGGCGCGAGCTCAACGACACCTTCCCCTCCTTCACGCAGCAGTACCTGCCCAAGTACGGGCGACCGCACGTGGGCGACATCCAGAACCTGCCCATCGCCATCGTCATCGAACAGCGCAAACCCGCCTCCAACTCCCGCTCCACGGTGGGCACCTACACCGACATCTACGCCCTGCTGCGTCTGCTCTTCTCGCGCATCGGGCAACCCTTCGTGGGCTACTCCGACGCCTTCTCGTTCAACCACCCCTCGGGCAGCTGTCCGCGCTGCGGCGGACTGGGCGAGATCCGCGAGCTGGACATCCACAAGCTGGTGGATTTCGACAAGTCGCTCAACGACGAGGACACCATCCACTACATCGCTTTCGGCAAGGGCGGCTGGCGCTGGATACGCTACGCCCACAGCGGTCTCTTCGACCTCGACAAGAAGATCAAGGACTACACACCAGAAGAACTCGACCTCTTCCTTAACTCGCCGCAGATCAAGCTGAAGAACCCGCCTTCCAACTGGCCCAAAACCGCTAAGTACGAAGGTCTTATTCCGCGGATGTACCGCAGCATCATCAACTCGGAGGAGGGGCTGCTCCACGCCTCCGTGCTCAACCCGATGCTGACGATGGGCACCTGCCCCGACTGCGGCGGCACCCGTCTCAACGAGAAGATACGCTCCTGCAAGATCGGCGGACTCAATATCGCCGAGGTGACGGCGATGAGCATCAGCGACTGCCGCCAATGGATGGAAACCATCGACAATCCGTTAGCGGAGGACATCCGGCGGGCCACCACCGAGCGGCTGTCGGCCTTGGAGGAGATCGGGCTCGGCTACCTCACCCTCGACCGCGCCATCGGCACGCTCTCCGGCGGCGAGGCCCAGCGCTGCAAGATCGCCAAGTACATCAACTCGCCGCTCTCCGACGTGATGTACATCCTCGACGAGCCCAGCGTGGGCCTGCACAACCACGACATCCTGCTGATGCAACGCTCGGTGCAGAAGCTCAAGAACCATGGCAACACCGTCATCCTCGTCGAGCACCACAAGGAGATGATCCGCATCGCCGACCACATCATCGACATGGGCCCCGGTGCGGGCATGAACGGCGGGGAAATCGTCTTTGAGGGTAGCTACGAAGAACTGCTGCACAGTCAGACGCTTACGGGCACGATGCTGAGCGCGACGAGTGCCATCAAAGAGCAGGTGCGCACGCCCAAGGATTTCTTCCTGTTGGAGAACGCCCATTTGCACAACCTGAAGAATGTTTCCGTCAAGCTGCCGTTGGGCGTGATGTGCGGCATCGCGGGCGTGGCGGGCTCGGGCAAGAGTTCGCTGATGGAATGTTTCCGGAACGCCTATCTGCATCCCGAACACATCGTCTATATCAGCCAGAAGAGCATCGGCATCAGTCTGCGCAGCACCCCGGCCACCTATTTGGACGTGGCCGACGACATCCGCAAGCTCTTCGCCAAGACCAACAAGACCAAGGCCGACCTCTTCTCCTTCAACGGCAAGGGCGGCTGTCCCGTCTGCCAGGGCAAGGGCATCATCGTCAACGACATGGCCTTTATGGATGCCATCGAGACCACCTGCGAGGCCTGCGGCGGATTGCGTTATTCGCCGGAAGTGCTCTCCTACAAGGTGAACGGCCTCAACATCGCCGAGGTGATGGACCTCACCGCCAACAAAGCCGCCGAGCTGTTTGCCGGAAGTGTGATTGCTGAGAAGCTGGAACCGTTGCGCAAGGTCGGCTTGGGGTACCTTCATCTGAACCAGTCGCTCTCCACCCTCTCCGGCGGCGAGCTGCAGCGCATCAAGTTAGCCTCCTATCTGCGCGATGCGGGCAAGATCTTCATCATGGACGAGCCCTCCGACGGTCTCCACGCGGGCGACATCAAGCGCATCCTCAACCTCTTCGACACGATGGTGGAGGCGGGCAACACCATTTTCCTCATCGAGCACAACATCGAAATGCTGAAGTCCTGCGACTGGCTCATCGAGCTCGGTCCTGGCGGCGGCGCGATGGGCGGCGATATCATCTTCGAGGGAACGCCCAAGGCGATGGCGGAGGATACGGAGTCTGTCACGGGGGTGTATCTGAGATAGTTTCTTTGTGTATTACTTTTTGCCGCTTAAAATCAATTAATGAAATGAGCACGCAAAAAACCGAACTTATCCGCACCTCGCAGAGCTGGGACGGCGCGGAATAGGGTGAACACCTGCCTGCCGTTGTCTGTGCCGCATCCGGAGATGGAGAGATAGAAACATGCCTTGATGCGTCTCTACAAGGCAATTTCATTTGTCTGTGCATGTTCAGAATTTTGTACCTTTGCAGAAGAAAAATCGTCAAACCGGGCTGAGAAGATCGGTCTGGGAACGAAAAAGTACAAGTTGGTGAGCATTGACAAATAGAAGGTCTTTCCTAAATTCTTGAACAACAATATGACCAACCTCGAAAAATACAACGCCGGCCTGGAGTACTCCTATGCCGACGAGGAACTGATCGCGCTCAAGACCGAGGCCATCCGGCAGTGCGAGATCTTCAACGCCATTGACGGGCGCGACTATATGGCACAGTATCACCAGTTGCAGCAGATGCTCGGCGCGGTGGGCGAGCGCGTGTGGATCGCCAAGACCTTCAATTGCGACCGCGGCAAGAACATCTTCATCGGCGACGACTTCACCGGCAACCACAATCTCACCATCCTCGACATTCGCGAAGTACATATCGGCAACCATGTGATGATTGGCCCGAACACGCTGATCACCACGGTCGGACACCCGCTTTCGCCAAAGGGCCGCCGGGAGTATCACGCTTTGGCCAAACCCGTGCGCATCGGCGATGATGTGTGGATTGGCGGCAACGTCACCATCCTGCCCGGCGTGACCATCGGCAATAACGTGGTGGTGGCGGCAGGCGCCGTGGTCACCGAGGATGTTCCCGACAACACCCTGGTCGGCGGCGTTCCCGCAAAAGTAATAAAGACCATCGAGAACGACATCTGAGATAGAATGCGTGCTACTTTTTTCCCAATACCAATCAATAAAGTCATTCAACAGTACAGACACATCTGAAACCGTGAAATTCTATCTCACCCTAACACCACGTCCATCACCATCATCATAACGAAGCCAATGGCAAAACCGATGGTGGAGAGGTTGGTATGGGTGCCCTGGGCGGTTTCGGGGATGAGTTCCTCTACCACCACGTACATCATGGCACCAGCGGCAAAGGCCAGCAGATAAGGAAGCGCCACCCCAAGAACACTTGCCAGCAGCAGGATGGCCACCGAGCCAATAGGCTCCACTACGCCGCTCAAGGTGCCTATAAGGAACGATTTCATACGGGAGTTTCCTTCCGCATGCATAGGCATCGAGATGATAGCACCTTCAGGGATGTTTTGTATCGCAATGCCGATGCTCACCGCCAAGGCGGCACTGAGCGAAAGCCCCTGCGATTCACTGGCGAAGACCACTCCCACCGCCATACCCTCGGGCAGGTTGTGGATGGTCACCGCAAGCGCTAGCATCGCCGTACGCGAGAGCTTCGACTTCGGTCCCTCGGCCTTCTGTGAACCGACATGCAGATGCGGCGTCAACTCGTCGATCAGCAGCAGGAACGCGATGCCCGACAGAAAACCCATGGAGGCTGGAAGAATCTTCTCGCCTGCCATCTCGATACTCGGTATCAGCAGCGACCAGACGCTGGCAGCCACCATTACGCCGCTGGCGAATCCCAACAGCGTCTTCTGCAGTCGGTCGGGGATATCCTTTCGCATGAAGAACACGAAAGAAGACCCTAACATTGTACCTAACAAGGGCAGTAATATTCCGATAATGATTGGATTCATCGCTTCATTATTTCATGATGCAGCCTTGTTTTTGCCGGTGATTCGGTCCCGAAAGCCGCTTAAGCCTGGAGCCATTTATAGCGGGCCAGGGAATGGATGGGCAAAAACGGAATCAGAATGGGGGTTTTCTTGACGTAGGCCTGGTATTCGGGGTCGTTGCCATAGACCTCGTTCTGGCGCAGCTCCAACCGACGGGCGCCACTGAACATCACATAGACGATGCCGATATAGCCGATGGCGACAATAAGCCACTGCCACCACACAAGGCCGGCACCGATGCCGCTGAGCACCACGCCCGTCCAGATAACCACCTCACCGAGGTAGTTGGGACTGCGCACAATCCGATAGAGACCAGTACTGACAAACCGCTTGGGGTCGCGCTTCTTGGCGGCGGACTTCTGTGCGTCACTGAGCGCTTCGAGCAGGATGCCGCAGAGCACCACAACAGCACCAATCCAAGCCCAAGTCTCGCTGACAGCAACACCTTGCTCTGCATTGGAAAGTCGAAACGCCACGGGACTAACCTGCGCAACATACAGTACGGCACAGAAAAGCCACACCGTAAGGATCACGCTCAAAGGCTTTTTCTGTTGCAATGACGGGTCATAGAGGATTTTGCGATAGGCCGCCGCTTTACGTTCGCGCAAGAAAAGATAGGTGCCGAGTCGCACTCCGAAGACAAACAGCAGGACAAGGAGCGCTATCGTCGGCAGACTGAGGCTGTTGTGGTACATCACACCCATGGTTACTGCCAGTGCCGCCACGCCATATCCGTAGCCGAGGCTAAAGAAATAGATGAAATACTTCCAGCCCACGGCCGAAACAGCGAGCGAAACCGCCAAAAGAATAAGTAAATCTGTCATAATATTCTAATTATTTTACATTTCCATTCCTATAACGATGATTGAAAGTGTTTATTGCTTGAGGGGAGGAAGGTCTGACGGCATTCTCCCTTTTCGACAAAAACAGAGCTGTAAAGGTACATAAATTAGAATATACACAGACAGATACAAATGAGGCTGTAGTACGATTTTTTTGGGGATGGACAATCGGGATTTCAAGGCTTGCCAGGGCGTTTGTCATCCGTTACCATCACTTACTTGTTCCCTTGCAGGATAGTGGCGATGGCGTAACACTCGTTTTCCGCCGGGCCCGGCACGCAGCAGGCACCACCAGCGATTTCGAATATAATCTACAGGGCACTCAGCAAGAAGATTTGCTTTTCCTCAGGCAAACGTTCCATCGTCTCACTGTTCAATGTTCAAAGTTTAATGAAGTAGTAGTTAGTTTTCTAAAAGTTCGTCGTATATTTTCAGGTTTTCCTTCAGTTCGCGGGTCAGTCGCAGCTCGTAAACCGCGTATGCAATGCAGACGGCGTAAAACAGCGCGGACAAAAGAATCTGCAGAGGAGTAAGATATTGGAGATCCGTAAAATGGAATGGCTTGCGATAGAAGATATAGGCGAAAACGGGGAAACTTGCGGCAAGGCAAAGAGGCAGGACGAGGCTGAATCCCCATATTGTAGAGCGTTTCAGCGCCAGATGCCAGCGGTCGGCGAAGCGCATCGCTTCGAGGGTGGGTGAGTTCAGCGGGTCGTGCTTCCAAAAACGGGCCACCCAAACCGCGTACCACACCACGCTGGCGATGAACAAAACGTTGAATATCAGGTAGGGCACGGCCAAGTTCCAGCTGGCGAAGCACATCCCTGCCTTCGAGAGCACGAAGACTTCCACCAAGATGCCCAGAACCACGGCACTGAGGTTTTCAATCAGGAAGCGGCGGTGGGTCGAAGTGATGCTCCGGTGCAAAAGCCGCCGCACGGACTCCTGCTGCACGTGCTCGATGCGCTGCAGACGCTCGTCCTGCCGCTGCCATAGTGCTTCTATCTGTTCAAATGTCTTTTCCATTGCTTTCGGTGTTTAATATGACTAACTTCTGTTTGATACGTTCCACCCGTTTCCGCGCGGCGGCTTCGCTGATGCCTACAATCTCGGCTATCTGAGCGTACGGAATCTTGTCCAGGTACAGCAGGATGAGCGACTTGTCGGCTTTGCCTAAGAGGTCGATCAGGCGGTAGAGGCTTTCGGCGAGTTCCTCGTGTTTGAGATCGGCGAGTGTGGCGACCATCTCGTCGGTGAGCAGCACGAAAGAGGGGGTGCGGCTCCGTTTGCGCAGTTGGGCGACAGCGGTGTTCAACGCCACGCGATAGACCCAGGTGTTCTCCTTGCTCTCGTGCCGGAAGTTCGGCCACGCCTGCCAGAGGTTGCACACGATGTCCTGGTACATGTCGCGCACGTTGTCGGGCTGCCGGTCGGTGTAGAACAGGCACACCTTGAACAGTGTTCGCTCGCACCGCGCCAGCATCTCCATGAATTCCGATTCTCGTTGATCTCTCATATCGGGTCGTTTTGCCATATTAGTTGCAAAATTATCAAAAATGTGACGTGAGAAATTTTTTGATTCTCCGTGTTCATCGCGGGGTTCACCGGGGTGTTGGGACGGCTCATCGAGCTGGATCCCGTGGTGCTCGTCTGGCACCGGATGACGTGGGCGGCCGCCCTGATGGCGTTGTTCCTTGTCCTCAGAAAAGAGATGCGGCGTTTCCGTTTCAAGGATGTAGCCCGGATGGGCGGCGTGGGCGTGCTACTGTGCCTGCACTGGATCTTCTTCTACGCCAGCATCAAGGCGTCGAACGTCTCCATCGGGGTGGTCTGCTTCTCCTTGGTCGGGTTCTTCACCGCGCTTCTCGAGCCCATCATCAACCGGCACCGCTTCTCCGTGCGCGAGTTCCTGTTCAGCATCCTAACGGTATGTGGCGTCTATCTCATCTTCCAATTCGACACCCGATACCGTTTGGGCATTGCCCTCGGAATTGTCTCCTCGGCCTTGTACGCCCTGTTCGCCATCGCCAACCAGCACGTCGGCAAGCACTATGAGGCCAAAAACATGCTCTTCTGGGAGATGGTCGGCGGCATCGTTGTCCTCAGCGTCATCCTGCCGGTTTGCAATGCTTTCCTGCCTGTCGGGAAGTTCCTCCCGACGGGTATGGACTATCCCTATATGGCCTTTATGGTGGTGGTTTGCACCATCGGACTCTGTTTGTTGCAAATATTGTCCTGCAGAAGATTGACGCTTTCACGGTCAACCTCACCTACAATCTGGAGCCCGTTTATAGCATCATCCTCGCGATGCTGATTTTCCAGGAATACCACGAGTTGAACTTCTCGTTTGTCCTCGGTATCGCGCTCATCATTGTCTCGGTGGTGCTGCAGACGTGGTCGAAGGTCAGGGTGAAGAATCCGGCGTGAGGAGGTGACTCATTCCCGTCAGGGGATGCATCTCTGTAGAAAAAACGGATGCCCACATACGGTTTCAAATCTCCGTAGGAGATTCATTTTCAACGGGTTGTCAGAATATTATTGTGTCCGATGTGCAACCCCATACGGGGTTGTGGGGATGCCGAATCGCCAACGGCTACAGACAGGGAACCCCTAACGGGGTTCGGTTTTTAGATAACACGAAATTCTTCTACCTTTTCTTGCCCGAGCTCAACGGGTAGTGATACTGACGCAGGTGAGGAACCCTCGCTGGGAATCGGCTCAAATCATTCCAAAAACAGGGATTATCGGCGCAGGGCGAGCCGATAATTTGCGAAAAAAGACTATTTTTGCACCGATACGAAACAAAACAACCTGCACGCTTTCAAGCTGATATTCGTTTCGCAGTACGAATTTGCCACAGAAGAGTATTTTTAACGGAATATAGATATGGATTTCAACAACAAAATCGCCGTCGTCACGGGCGGCGCGCAGGGAATCGGGCAGTGCATCGCTGAGCTTTCCTCTGCAATGGCTTTGGATGGCCACACCATTATACCGTTGCCAAAGACAGGCGGCGGAATCACATACGTTAAACGGCACCGACAATGCCATAGCTAAACCAACATCCCCGTCAAGAGAGGAATACCGATAGGAAAACTATTCTCTATTTATAAATCACAAAAAAATGTACTTTTGTCGCGTCAAACAAAAAAGGCGATGCGACATCTGATTGGCATATTCTCCGTGTTGTGGACACTGCTTCTCGGCGGTGTCTCAGACGAGGTACGCTCCGTACAGCACACCGATGGGAGTTCCACCGTCACGCAGCCTGCGTCGGAGAGGCTCACAGCCGACAACCTGCCAAACAAGGACCTGCTGTTCAGCTCGGCGCAGTCGCTGCTGACGGTCGGCGAGGAGGAAGGCACCGCGCCGAATGTGCGCCCGCATTCGTCCAACAGCCGAACAAACAATCTGTCATATAGCAATTTCCACATCTTCCGCAATGGCAAAGTGGTCCATATTCTCCGGTATCCCTACCCCACCGTCCACGACAAGGGTTTTGCAGGTACTTTCTCTGCCGACCGCTACTTCATAGCCTTGCGGCGCATCCGGATTTAGACAGTTTTCCATTCACTCATTTTTTTTAAGCCGCCATTCCCATGAACGGCTTCTTGGCGTACGCCTGTCCGTATGTACGATGGCGTATGCCCCTTCAATTATATCATTCACTAAAATTATAAAAAAAATGGAAAACAATTTCAAAAAGGTTCATGCGATAAAGGACCTCATCATCTCCGGCTGCATTATTTTGGCCGGCGCAGCCCTGTTCTTCGTGCACAAGGCCACGGGTGTGTGCATATTCCTCTGCGGCATAATTTTCCTCATTCTCTACAAATCCGGCTACAAACTGAACGGCGAAGGCATTCTTCTACAGAAAAAGAGTATGGAGCTAAACTATAACTGTCGCGAATCCCTCTTAGACTTCCTCAACGGCAAGAAAATTGAGCCCATGCTTGTGCAGGGCAACGAGGGAGGTACCGTCCTATTGGAGGTGTGGTTCAACGCCCCCGCCAACATCGCCTACGCGCAGTTGTCCGAATACAAGGAACTCACATTCCAACCCGTTACCGACATTGTGAAACTCCCAGCTGACCAAGCACAGCTGCTAATCCAGAAGATATGAAGAAGGATACAGCAAAACAGGTCTTTTTATGGACAGACTGGTTGATTCTCGGAATCCTGATCGCCGCTGGAGTGTTCGTCATTGCCCTCGGTGGCAGTTGGACATCTTTCGGAGTTTGCTGGATTGCCAGCGTGCTGGCCTTGGCTCCCTTCCTCCGCCACGGCTACAAGTTGAATGGGCAGACCGGCGTGTTCCGTTTGGAGGAAGTTCTGGTCCCTCGCGAATGCCAGAAACAAATTCTGGCGTTCTTGAACGGCGAGACCGACAACATTGACGTGCATCCCGCCGTGCACGGCGGTGCCTTGGTGCAGTTGTTTCGCCGCAAGTCGGACGGCACGATACTGGCGCAATACTTTGACTACGCCCAGCACCTCGCCGGCACGGAGTACCCATTCGTACCCATAAGCGCACAGCAGGCTAAGGCAGTCCAAAAACTACAGGCAATACAATAGCGAACCGACTTTTTCGAATGCATACTTAAAGAGACGTCTTAATTCGGCGTCTCTTTTTTTGTGGTTTAGCCGAACATTTACACTTTTCGTACATTTGCGACAGGTTCACCTACAAGGAGAACAACCGCGTGCAGGGCTTCATGACGATGGCTTTCCTGCTGCTGGACATTCCGCGCAAGCGCACAGGCATCGAGAAGGTGCCCTACTGGCCGGTGTATGGCATCAAGATGCTGGCGCGGATGAAGAATCCTGTTTTTTTTACTTTTGCCGCCTCAAAAGATGAAATAATAAACACGAAAGAATGATACGTGATATGAGAAAAAATGTTTTGATAATCTTTGCCTTGATAATGCTTTCGGCTTGTAGTGGCAGGCAAAAGCAGGCAGAAAGTGCTGGCGCGACCGTCGCTGATTCAACGGAAGTGATGGCTCCGGAAGAAACGGACTTGATGGCAAGTCATCCCCAAAGCTACAGTATGACGGGTACCATTGGTAAAGACAAAGCCAGCATGGTGCTTGATAAGAACGGCAACGACGTGACGGGTGTCGTCACGCGATGTGACTATTGCGTACCCATCAATGTGGAAGGTTCTTGGCAGGGTGACAACATCACAGTGGATGGAGTGAGTCAAGCCGGCTCACATATTGAATATAAATTGACTGTCACAGGCAACGCGGTTCAAGGTGCAGAGATATTGTCTGCCGAAGGAGAAGTCGAAAAGAAAAACGTCAGGATGACGATAGGACACGGCCGGCCTTGATGGCGTTGTTCTTGCCCTCAGAAAAGGGATACGGCAGAGATAAATGATTCAATATCTGCGATTTATTATTTTGAGGTGTTGGATAGTGCAGGTGTTTATTCCGAATACTATTATGATAACGGTGATCGAGTTGTTGGATGTTGTCCCGAAACCAAACTTTAGCTGACTTTTATTAGTAATGGGAAGCCCACAGAATTTCTACATCTTCAAAAGCCAATGCTCCCGCTCCACTATCTTTGACAAAGCAGATTCCAATCGATCGATATCCTCTCCCGTCCATCCGAGCCCACCCTCACAAATCACTATTCGGTTTCCTTGCTTGGGGAAAAACCGAAGTCTGTCGAAACTGTATCCGCCTGGAAGCACAGACCAACTCATCCCTTCGAATGGAACCACCACTTTATGCTGACGGTTCAAAAGCGTGGAATGTACGACTCTGATTTCCCGTCTCAAATAATCAACACTTACAGATTCCACTAAGCTCCCCTTGTTGATGAGGGAATAGTACAAGGCAATGCCCAAAGATATGAGATAAGGGAACGGCCGGAACGGCCTTTTAAAAAAAGAAAGCATCGAGCCCTTATCAAACAAAGAGACCAAGAAAACGCCTACAAGAATGAGGAAAGTAATAATGGCAAGACGGAGATACCATCTTGACACTATGGATAATTTGCGTTTGCTTCGGCGGATAGTCCGAACATAACCGGGATATTGTCTGGGCTGGGCTTCTTCCATCTTCCTGTTTTTCAGTCCGCAAAAATAAGCATTTCTTTCAAACGTGCCGTTGTTGTATTAGATAATGCGTGTTTTGCAGCGTAAAAGACCTGTCCCACTGCGGCGTCAACCGCTACGCCTCCGACCCTCGCATCGGGTTGATGGACAGCACCGTGTCAGTGGAGGCATTGTTAAGAGGGGAGCATATCCCCGTAGGGGATGCATCTCTGTAGAAAAAAACGGATGCCCACGTGTGGTTTCAAATCTCCGTAGGAGATTCATTTTCAACATATTGCCAGAATATTGTTGTTCCCGATATGCAACCCCATACGGGGTTGTGGGGGATGTCGCATCGCCAACGGCTACAGATAGGGAACCCCTACGGGGTTTGAGTTTTTAGATAATGCGAAATTCTTCTGCCTTTTTTGCCCGGCTCCCAACTGGTGGAGACACTGGCGCGGATGAAGAATCCACGCTAAGAATATGCTCAAATCATTGCGAAAAACAGGGATTATCGGTGCGGGCTGGGCTGATAATTCACGGAAAAACACTGTTTTCGCACCGATGCGGAACAAAACAACCTGCACGCTTTCAAGCAGATATTCATTTCGCAGTACGAATTTGCCATGGAAGAGTGTTTTTAACGGGGACAATGGGTGAAGGTTGCGATAACCCCTCAACACATCATAGAGACGTTGCGTACAACATCTCTAAAGATATTTCTATTTGTTTAAGTGTAATCGAATTTCATGTATCTTTGTCACAAAAACATATTATGAACCAAGAAGAATGCCTGATTTGCGGTGCGCCGCTGGAATATCTTGAACAGAACACGCTGATGGAGTGTGCGATATGCCACAAAAAGGAGAACAGCAAGACCCGTTGCGTCAACGGCCATTACGTCTGCTCCGATTGCCACACGGCAGGGATGGACACTATCGTCGGTCTTTGCCTAGCGGAATCGTCAAGAAATCCCGTCGAAATCCTTAACAAGATGATGGAACTGCCGTTCTGCCATATACACGGTCCGGAGCACCACGTGATGGTGGGCGCCGCGCTGCTGACGGCCTACAAGAATGCCGGAGGGGAGATTGATCTTCCCAAAGCCCTTGCGGAGATGATGAATCGTGGCAAGCAGGTTCCCGGAGGTGCTTGCGGTTTCTGGGGTGCCTGTGGCGCGGGCATCAGCTCGGGCATGTTCGTCTCCATCATCGCCAAGGCCACTCCATTGTCGCAGGAACTATTCTCTTTGCCGCACTGGATGACTGCCAAATCGCTGAACGCGATTGGCGACATCGGCGGCCCGCGTTGCTGCAAACGCGACTCCTACCTCTCCATCCTTTCCGCCATCGAGTTCGTGAAGGATCATTTCGGTATCGAGATGGAGAAACCGCACATTGTGTGCCACTATTCGGCCCGTAACAACCAATGCATCGGCAAGCGGTGTCCGTTTTCGCCCTTGAAGGAGACAACACATTAATGCGGCATCAAGTCAAGGTCTCCGCGTTCCATACAAACACATAAAATTCAACTTTATCGTTGAATTTTATGTGTTTGTGTTGAAAATAATTGTATCTTTGCGCCCATAAAATGAAAGCAATATGATAACAATTGAAGATGTTAAAGCGTTTCTGGATCAGTTCAATATCAAGGCAGAGGTGTTCGGGATTCATTTTAGGGATGATCGTCAAAAGAATGAAGACACCCTCCGTTTATTGAATATAACGCCTTTTCAGCGAGAGGTGATTGTGAAAAGTCTTCTGCCTCAAGACTATGTGGAAGGTCCTGTGATAGATGTGTTGAACATGGAGAAAGAGATGTGGGTCTTTGGCAAGGATGTGAAAGGTCGTGAGGTGTATATCAAGATTACATTAGGATATGAAAATGGTCAGACGATTTGTATATCGTTCCATATTGCCGAATATCCTTTGGCGTATCCATTTAAATGATAGAGTTATGAAGATACCAGTCAGTCCAATAACGGGAAAGCCTATGCGGGTGATTTATACACCTGATTCATGGGAATTTAGAGGTGAAAAATACGAATTCACGTACATCTCATTTCGGGATGATGCCGAGGGGGAGAATTATACCACAACTGAAAGTGACAGCATCTGGTATAACCATGCTACAAATCAGTATCGAGAGCGTCATGGTATCCCATATCAGGATGAGATTGTCGCTTTGCGTGAGCTGTATGGTCTCAGTGCTGCCAAAATGTCGCTGATATTGGGCTTCGGCGCAAATCAGTATCGGCTGTATGAAGACGGTGAGGTACCCAGCGAAAGCAACGGGAAAATGATCCGCAGTGCGATGAACCCGCGGGTTTTTCTCGATTTGGTGAAAAGTTCGAGGCATCAGCTTACCGAAAAAGAGTATGCAAAGATTTCAGCTCGCGTGCAGGAGGTTGTTGACCAGTCCGAGCAGTGTGCTGAAGAGCAGCGAGCGGTCGAACGGCTGTTCCGAAGCGGCAGGGGACTAGCCAACGGTTTCGCACCGGTGTCCACAAAGAGACTGAAAAACCTGTTACTGTATGTGCTGGGACAAATGGGCGAAACCTACCAGACGAAAATGAACAAAGTGCTGTTCTACATCGACTTTCTATCCTATCGCGAGCGCGGGATGGCCATTTCGGGCCTCGCCTACAATGCCATCGAGTTCGGTCCCGTGCCGCAACGTTGGGACAGGGTTTACAGTGCGTTCGATGAAGTGGAAGAAAGGTTGAGGTTGGTCCAGAATCAGGAATGCGTGTCGTTAGAAGCGGCGGGTGAAGCGGACATGAGCTGTTTCACTGAGCAAGAGATGGCGATAATCAACGAAGTATGTGCGAAAGTCAAAAACATGACTTCGCGAGCCATTTCGAAAATGAGCCATGAGGAACCCGCCTGGAAAGACCACGTCGGCGACACCGAAACCATCCCCTTCAGTGACGCTTTCAAACTGGTCGGGATGTGATAATCCTCGACCCTTATTTCCATCCCCGTGTAACAACGGCACTTTCAAAATCCCGCATATGGGATGCCAAAGGTGACGATTTTCAAAACCTTCGATATCACCGAGTGTCTATTCCGAACTGTTCACCAATCCTTTCCTGGCCTGGGGTAAATACCACAGCAAACTGTTCAAAACGACCTTGCCCATCTCGTTCCAGTTCCACCACGCCCAGATGGACGGTTTCGAGGCTGCGCGCTTCCTCAACGGGCTGCAGGAAACCATTAATGGACTCACAATAGGATAAATAACGCATTTGGCAATCCTGTGTGGTGGCTTCTTAGTGGTTGTCCTATACACGACATAGCACGCCATAACACATTTTGGACGAAACAGAAAGGTCTTTTATTCTCCCCCTGTCCTGAATGCCTTCGGACTCACGCCGACCGCGCGGCGGAAGAAGGTGCCGAAATGGCTCTGGTTCCTGAACCCCAGCTGGTCTGCTATTTCCTGCACAGACATATTGGTTGAGAGCAGTAATGTCCTTGCCTGCCTGATCAGGTTTTCATAGATGTGTTCACCCGCGCTCTTGCTTGTAACCTGTTTCACGATGTTGGCCATATATTGTGGGGAAAGGCACATTTTAGAGGCATACCAGTCAAGAGAGTGGTGCTCGCGGCTGTACACATCCACTAACGAAAGGAAATGGCCCACGTGCTCCTCTGCTCGCGAGAGGGAAAATCGCTTATGGAACGTCTTGTCGTATATTCCTGACATAAGGAGTATCAACGACCGAACCAAGTCGATGGCTACGTCGTAAACGTTTACAATGTCCGGCGTTTGAACAATATTGTTAAGCAAAGTCAGATACTGTACTCCCATATCCAACTGTTCCTTTTCCAAGAACACCACGGGGCGGATATACACGTTACTCAGCAGTTCATTGCCCATATTCAGGTGCAAATCTCCTCCTAATTGTGGAGAAAAGGACAGCACTGTAAACTGGCAATCTTCCGACATGTTCAACAATCGCAAAATATGGTTGGGGAAAATGCATATACACGAAGGAGCATCAATTACAAACCGATGATGGTTAATGTCTGCGGTCACACTACCTTGTGTAAGAAATTCGATAGAATACACCTCTGTATAGAAATACTCCGGCAATCCTCCTGTCTGACCATTTATAATGGATATCTGCAGTTTTCCATCAAGATCCGTTAGATTATGTATGTTTTCAGTATGACGTATAACCGGCAATTCTGTCATGCTTTTTTTTGCCATAAAATGAAGATTTAAAAACGCATCGGCAAAAATACAATTTTTCAGGCAAAAAAAGTTTGAAATAGAACAATTGTGGATACAATCACAACATCCTCCAAACCTTTAAAAATTATACTTTTGCGCGCTTTTCCAAAATTGTTATCTTAAAATGAAAATACTTTTTGTCATAGACACTTACGACACTAACAACAACGGTACCAGCATCTCGGCGCAGCGTTTTGCCAGCGAATTGCGCCGACGCGGGCACGAAGTGAAAATCCTCACTTCCGGAGAGCCTGGCGAGGACCGTTTTGCCTTGCCCACCTACAAGATGCCCATATTCCAGCCGTTGATGGACAAGCACAACTTCAACTTTGCCTATAATGAAAAAAAGACCATTCGGGAAGCCGTCGAATGGGCTGACATCATACATTGCTTCCTCCCGTTCGCCATCGAGGTGGAAGCCAAACGCTATGCCGACAAGATAGGGAAGCCCTCGACCGCCGCTTTCCACATCCAGCCGCAAAACCTTTGGTCATCGGTAGGATTGGGCAAGGTGGATTGGATTCAGAACGGCACATATCGCAGTTTCCGTACTTTTCTTTACAATAAATTCCGCCACATCCACGCCCCGTCACAATTTATGGCCGATGAGATCAAGAAACGAGGTTACACCGCCAAAATCCACGTCATTTCCAATGGCATCCAAGACGCCTTCTTGGAGACCGGGCATCTCGTCCATCAACAGGGCAGGCCAGCCAAATCGCCTGAATTTGAGGGTAAAATACCAATCATCATGATCGGCCGTCTTTCGCAGGAGAAACGGCAGGACGTAATCATCAATTCGGTGCAATATTCGAAATATGCCGACAAAATACAGCTGATTTTTGCTGGAAAAGGTCCCGAGTACGATCGTTATGTGGAACTTGGAAAACAGTTGAAGAATCCGCCCCAATTTGTCTATCTCGAGCAACAGAAACTGATTAACTTGTTGTTGCAGTGTGACTTGTACGTACATGCCAGCGATATGGAGAGCGAGGCCATCTCGTGCATCGAGGCATTCGCCACCGGGCTGGTGCCGGTCATCGCCAACTCGGAGGTCAGCGCCACGCCGCAGTTCGCCCTCGACGGACGCAGTCTCTTCAGGGCTGGTAGTCCCAAAGACCTTGCCCGCGCCATCGACTACTGGCTCGATCATCCGAATGAACGGGAATATATGAGCGAACTTTACCGTGTGGCGGCCAAGAGATATAGTCTGGCCAACTCGGTACGAATGTTTGAGGATATGTTGAACGAGGAGATTGAAGACAATGCGAAACTGTCCGTTCAAGCTTAAAACCGCTTTGTTCATCTTAGTACTCCTGCTTCCTGTTTCGGTTCATTCACAAACATGGAAAACCGCATCGCCCGTAATCCATCCAGACGGCACGGTCACGTTTTTCTACAATAACCCTTCTGTAAAGCGGGTCAGACTGTTCTGCGACTGCGATTTGCGAAACAACAAATACAATATCGAGAGGGAACACCTCCAGTCTGTCCGTATGAAATCAGACAGCAACGGTGTATTCTCCTTTACCACAAAACCTCTCCCTCCGGAAGTCTATTCCTACCAATTCAAAGCACGCGGACAGCGTTTTGTGGACCCCAACAACGTGGACTCCATTCGGGTTCTGAAAACCAGACGAAGCGTGTTTGTTGTTCCGAGCTCCCCAGTGGCTGACTTGTGCGTACCAGATTCTTTGCATGGTAGAATTGAATTTTTCGAAATATGGGACACGGCCTGCGGAAAGACAAGGCGCATACTTTTGTACCTTCCTCCCGACTATGACCGCAACGAGCAACCCTACCCTGTTCTTTACTTGTTGCATGGCATCAATGGGTACGAAAAGGCCTGGCAAGACAAAGGGCGTGCCGTGCAGCAGGTGGACAAACTGATACGACAAGAAAAGATTGTACCTATGGTTGTGGTGATGCCGGACGTGAATCCGCGAAAACTTATCGGGCAAAAAGAGACGATAGGTATGATGCGGAACCTGCTTCATTATCCCTCTTGGTTGCATCGCGATTTCGAACAGGTGTTCCCACAAATGGACAGTCTGTTGTCTATCCGTTATCGTATATCCTCCGACAGGAAATCACGGGCTGTCGCCGGATTATCTGCAGGAGCTATGCAAGCTTGTAATCTTGCCAATGTCAATGAAAACCGCTTCCAATATGTGGGCTTATTTTCTCCCGTAGTGCATCGTAAACAACTGCCGACAGATCAGAGTACCATGTACTGGATTGGCTCTGGGAAAGTGGACATTTTCCATTCACAAAGCACACGATTTGTCAAAAAATCAAAAGACAAGCAGATTTCTTTCGTCTATTATAACTCAAGCGGAGGGCATACATGGCGAAATTGGAGACTCTATCTTTCTGAATTTCTTCAATTCATATTTAAAAACACGTGCAAATGAGAAAATATTTCTTTCTGTTTTTGACAACCATCCTGAATCTGTCCCTTTATTCCCAAGAGCGAATTGAATATCTTCCTTACGGCAAGATGGACTCTTGGACGGTGCGTTACATCAAGGAGTCGGTTTTGTTGGGCGGCAAGACCCGTGCGCTGCATGTCATCGCCAAGACCGACACCATACGTCAGAACAAGCCCTATCCCTACGGCAGGAATGGCTCTCCGTGGGGAACGAGCAATGCATACGCCAAAGTGTGCGGAGTGGAGAAAGCCGCCGTATCGGTCACTCCGGAGCGACGGGGCAAGGGCTATTGCTGTCGGTTAGAGACCACATTGCAGACTGTCAAAGCCGTTGGCATCGACCTCAAGGCATTAGCCACCGGCAGCATCTATACGGGCCGACTGCTCGACCCCGTGACCTTGGAAGGGGTCAAAGTGCCTATGAAAGCCATTGATATGGGCATTCCTTTCACAAAACGACCGATAGCGCTGATGCTTGACTACAAAGCGGTTATACAGCAGGGTAAGCCAATGGTACGGGCCACGGGATCCACCAAAGTGACCGCTATTCAAGGGCAGGATGCGGGCGAGATCATACTGTTTTTGCAGCACCGTTGGGAAGACGCCGACGGCAACATCTTCGCCTATCGCGTAGGAACGGCATCGGAACGCATCACGAAAAGTGTCCCCGACTGGAAAAATAGCCATCGCGTGCCCATACGCTATGGGGACATAACCAAGATCCAAAACCACAAGTCTTGGGAGAAATTGACGAAAGACCGTTTTATGGCCCGCAACTCAAAAGGAAAGATGGTTCCAATACAAGAAGTTGGTTATAAAGCTGATGCAACACCCACCCATCTGATTCTGCAAATCTCAGCTGGATGTCAGGAAGCGTTCACTGGCTGTCCGGGCAACGTGATGTGGGTTGACAACATACGGCTGGTGTATTGACCTGAAATCAAAGCTCAATCACACAATCCCGCAAGTCTGATGCAGATTGCGGGATTTTTTTGCACATCAAAATTCTGCATAGAAAAGGTAGAATGCTTTCGCTTTCTGTGTGAGATTTTGTATTTCTGAATGAATGCCGAACTTATTCAAATCGTATTTTGACGCAAATATTATATTTTTCACATCATACCGCATTGGATACCATAATTTTTGTATTTTTGCAGCGAAAAGAAAAAATATTTGTTTCAAATCTTGATATGAAAACTCCGTATTGGATATGGCAATATGACGAATGGCCCCGTTTCTGCTGGAACAATGACAGCGTCATCGCTCCGTTGGCGAGGGTTCGGGAAAAACAAGGACGGCTGTTGGGGCTGATGGATGGCTTGGGGTTTGACGTACAATGTGCCTCCTCACTCGAGGTGATGACGGAAGACGTGTTGCGTAGCAGTGAGATAGAAGGGTTGCTCCTCAATGCCGAGAATGTGCGTTCTTCGGTGGCGCGGCATCTCGGACTTGACATCGGCGGATTGTCCCATTCGGACCACTATACCGAAGGCGTGGTGCAGGTGATGATGGATGCCGTACAACAAGCCGACACCCCATTGACCGAAGAACGGCTGTTCAACTGGCACGCGGCATTGTTCCCCACCGGAAGAAGCGGCGCCACCCCCATCACCGTGGCGGCTTGGCGCACAGGCGAAGAACCGATGTTGGTGGTGAGCGGTGCCTTGGGAAAGGAGAAAATCCACTACGAAGCACCGCCATCAGACGATGTGGCTCGTCAGATGCAACAGTTTATACAATGGTTTAACAGCGAACCCGCCACCGACTCTGTGTTGAAGGCCGCCATCGCGCACCTTTGGTTTGTCAACATTCACCCCTTTGACGACGGCAACGGCCGCCTGGCACGCACGCTTACCGATATGCTGTTGGCACGGGCCGACAGATCCCCACATCGTTTCTACAGTATGTCGGCGGCCATCTTGCGTGACAGGAGCAACTACTATGATTTGCTGGAGTATATGGGCAAACACGGGTTGGACATCACCCGATGGCTTTTGTGGTTCCTGCAAACTATGGGAAACGCCATCGACACCGCGGTTGAGAGAACCCAGCGGGCGATACGGAAATCGTGGTTTTGGCAGAAAAACCGCTCTGTTGCGCTGAATGAACGGCAAATCAAAGTCATCAACCGGCTTTGGGATGGATTTGAGGGCAAACTCAACACCAGCAAATGGGCGAAGATGACCAAGACCTCCGCAGCCACCGCCTTGCGTGATATACAGGATCTTGTGGACAAAGGCATCCTTTGCCGCACTGAAGAAGGAGGCCGTAGTACGAATTATAGAATGATTGAGTAGACAAGTAATTACGAACTAAAACATAATCCTTTATGAAACAACCGATTAAAACAACAGAAGCCATTTTCCCGATGCCCGTTTTGCTCGTCGCCACCTACAACGATGACGGCACCGTTGACGTGATGAACGCCGCCTGGGGCACCATGCTCGACCGCGACCGCGTGGCCCTCAACCTCACCGAAACCCACAAGACGGTGGAGAACATCAAGAAACGCAAGGGCTTTGTGGTCCACATTGCCGACGCCGCCCACGTGGTGGAGGCCGACTATTTCGGCGTGGTGTCGGGCCACAAGGAGAAAGACAAGTTCGCCAAGAGCGGCCTCACCGCCACCAAATCCTCATTGGTGGATGCTCCCGTCATCAACGAATTGCCCATAGCTATGGAGTGCGAATTTATTGAATACCAAGGTGATGATACTGGTCTCGGCGTTATCGGCAAGGTGTTGCAGACCTCCGTGGAGGCCGACAAGATGAAGGAGGGCAAAGTGGATATCGACGCCCTGAAGGCCATCGCCTTCGACCCCTATACCCACGGTTACTATCTTGTCTCCCAGCGCGTTGGCGAAGCCTTCAAGGACGGGATGAAGCTGAAATAGACCGTCCCTGTACATTTTGCGAAGTTATATTTCCTTGGATTTTATCAGAATCCTACAGATTATTTCTTTGGATTTTGTAGAATTCCAATAATTTATTTCCTTGGATAATATTATTTTTTGTATTTTTGCAGTCAATAATATAAGGTTGCAAATTTATGTATTACCCAAGATTCATAGACAGTTATCTCGCCGAATGGGCTTCCCGGGAATCCCACAAACCGTTATTGTTGCGAGGTGCGCGTCAGGTGGGTAAATCAACTGCCGTGCGACATTTGGCGGAAAGCTTCGAAAGCTATGTGGAGATCAACTTCGAAAAACAGTCCTCGTATATTCCGCTGTTTCAAGCGAAAGACATCGATGTAAAGCAAATTGTCTCTCAGATATCGGCAATGGTGGGAAAGCGTATAGAGCCCGGCCGTACATTGCTTTTCTTGGACGAGGTTCAGGCTTGTCCTGAAGCTATTATGTCATTGCGGTATTTCAAGGAAGATTTCCCTGAACTGCATGTGGTGGCTGCCGGCTCATTGTTGGAGTTCGCTCTTGAAGAACTTCCTACGTTCGGCGTGGGGCGCATACATTCCATATTCGTGTTCCCGATGACTTTCGACGAATTTCTCATCGCCAATGGCGAACAGTTGCTGCTGGAGGCCCGCAACAGAGCTTCTAATGCCCAACCGCTCCCACAACCACTTTACGAGAAATTAGTCGGGCTTCTGAGGACGTTCTTGCTCGTTGGCGGAATGCCCGAAGCGGTGGCCAAATGGGTGGAGACACACGACTACCTGACTTGTCAGGAAGTGCAGGACGACATCGTGATAGCCTACGAGGACGATTTTCCGAAATACCGCAGGAAGATTGACCCTACTCTGCTTCGTCAAACCATGCGAAGTGTCGCAGCTCAGGCTACCAAAAAATTCGTCTATTCCGCAGTCGGGGGAAGCCACACTTCCACGGAAGTGAAGAAGGCGTTGGATTTGCTCTCGAAAGCGGGAATCGTGATTCCCGTGACGCATACCGCAGCCAATGGACTGCCTTTAGGCAGTGAGGCGGACAAGTCGTACCAGAAGATGCTGATGCTTGACACGGGGCTGATGCTCCGACTGTTGAACATGACCACGGGAGATGTCTCGGAACTCACCCAACAAATTCTAACCAGCGATGTCAACAATCTGGTTAACAAGGGGCCAATGGCGGAGATGCTTGCAGGACTTGAGTTGCTGCATTACCGCACACCGAATATACGCCATGAGATGTTTTACTGGCAACGGCAAGCGAAGAATTCACAGGCCGAGGTGGATTACATCTCCAGCTATCGTCAAACCGTGCTGCCTATAGAGGTGAAGGCCGAAATACAGGGCGGAATGAAGAGTCTTTGGATTTTTATGCGTGAGAAAAAACTCACGAATGCTGTCCGATGTTCGTTGGAGAACTTCGGCGCTTTTGATTACGAGGACAAGGAGGCAAACGGTACCCTTCGGCACGTGCAGATATGCCCGCTATATGCCATCTCACAGATGGATACATTGATAAAGGAATGCTATTAAGATTTCTCTCAACCTTACAAAATTTCAAAGATTTTTCATTTTGTTCATTATAGTCAACAAAAATAACTAACCCAACATATAATAGCAAATCATTCTAATCCTTAAAAATATGACAACCCACAACATCAATACAGACCGCGTTTTCAACATCCGTCCGGCGAAGCCCGAAGAGGCGGGTCTCGTCCTGGAATTCATCAAGAAGTTGGCCGTCTATGAGAAATGCGCCGACGAGGTGGTGGCCGACGAAGCCACCGTCTATCACTCCCTGTTCGTGGAGCGTTCCGCCGAGGTGGTCTTCGCGGAGGAAGACGGCGCGGTGGTCGGCTTCGCCCTCTTCTTCCACAACTTCTCCACCTTCGTGGGGCGCAAGGGTCTCTATCTCGAAGACCTGTTCATCCTTCCCGAGAAGCGGGGCCGCGGCTACGGCAAATCCCTGCTGAAGCATCTGGCCAAAATCGCCGTGGAGCGCAATTGCGGCCGTATGGAGTGGATCTGCCTCGACTGGAACGAGCCCGCCCTGAAAGTCTATCGCAGCATCGGGGCCGTCCCGATGGACGAATGGACCGTGCAGCGGTTGGACGAGGGGGCGTTGAAGCGGTTTGCGGGTTCTTTCGACGAACTGAAATTGTAAGGGGAAAGGTGTATTTTTGCACCATAAATTAAGACAGCGTATGGACAGACGCGAATTTTTGAAGAAAGCGGCCCTCGGGGTGGCGGCAGTGGCGGCGACCCGCCTGCTGGAGCATCCCGCCGTGGCTGCGGCTAACGAAATGATTAACAATAAAACTACGAATAATATGAAGAAAATAATGATTATCGACGGCGGTCCGCGCCGCAATATGGACACCGCCGCCATGCTGGAATCCTTTGCCAACGGCGCCAAAGAAGGCGGGGCAGAAGTGAAACTTGTCCGCCTCTACGACTTTGACTACAAGGGCTGCATGTCGTGCATGGCCTGCAAACTCAAAGGCAAGGCCTCGAACATCTGCAAATACAAGGATGCCCTGACTCCCGTTCTGGAGGAGATTGCCGAAGCCGACGGCCTCGTGCTCGGTTCCCCGATCTATTTCGGCGATGTGACCGGACAGATGCGCACCTTCCTGGAGCGACTGGCTTTCCCGTGGCTCTCCTACAACGACTACAGCATGACGGCTCCGAAGCGGATGCCCGTAGTGCTGTTGGAGACTATGAACGGCACTCCCGCCCGGAACAACAGCAACGGCTACGGTTCAATGGAGCACTGTATCTCCGCCGCGCTCGGCAAGCCCGAACGCCTGATCGCCTACAACACCTACCAGGTGAAAAACTACGACCGCTACGAACTGGCTGGATTCTCCGAAGAGGCCAAGCGGAAATACCGCGAGGAGCATTGGGAAGAGGACCTGCAGAAGGCCTTCGACGCGGGGAAGCGGATGGCAGAGAAGAAAGACTGAACATCCTCTCCCCCTTCGTCTCATACGGAGGTGCGCACCATTCTGCCGCGAACGCAGTGAACAAGCGGAATCTTTTTTTAAAAAAATATCGCGCACGATATAAATATTTTTTGTATTTTTGCATCGTAAACGATATAAATCTGCAAGTAATGGAATACGAGCAACTTAAACTGAAGAGCCAACTCTGTTTCCGCCTTTATACGGCGGCACGGCTGACCGTGGGTGCGTATCACCCGTACCTCGACCCATTGGGCATCACCTATCCGCAGTACCTCGTGCTGCTCGTGTTGTGGGAGCAGGACAAACAACCGGTGTGCGACATCGCCAAGTGTCTTATGCTTGACACGAACACCGTCACTCCCCTACTCCAGCGCATGGAGAAGTCGGGGCTGCTCCTGCGCACAAAGGGCAAAACAGACACGCGCCAGCGCATCGTGTCGCTGACCGAAAAGGGCTTGACAATGCGCGAGCAGGCGAAGCACATCCCCGAATGCCTGAGTGCGAGCATCTTAGAGAAAATGGATTCTGTGGAGGAGTTGGCGGCCTTAGTACCTGCCCTCGACAAGCTCATCGAAGGATTGAGTGAACGATAAATCGGTTAAAACCCAAAAATCCCAAACCTCAAGTCTTACGTCTTACGTCTCAAGTCTCAAATCTCAAGTCTCACATCTCAAGTCTCAAATCACAGATAATTCGAATAAGTTAAATAAATGTATCACTTAAAAAAACAAAAAAATGGCTACTATTTATGATTTCAAGGCCCAAAACAACAAGGGCGTAGAGGTGGACATGGCGCAATATAGCGGCAATGTCCTCTTGATTGTCAACACCGCTTCCAGATGCGGTTTCACCCCTCAATACGATGGTTTGGAAGCGCTGTACAAAAAGTACAAAGACCAAGGTTTCGTGATTCTCGGTTTTCCGTGCGACCAGTTCGCCAACCAGGAACCCGGCTCCGACGCGGAGATTGCGGAATTCTGCCGCCTCAACCACGGCGTCACCTTCCCGCTGATGAAAAAAATCGATGTCAACGGCAAGGAAGCACATCCCATCTATGAATACCTGAAGTCGATGGCCCCGACTGAGGAGTACAAAGGATTGAAGGCCAAAGCTTCGGCAGCATTATTCAAAACCATCAGCAAGAGCGTGGAGAAGGAGAGCGACATCAAGTGGAATTTCACCAAGTTCCTCGTTTCAAAGGACGGTGCCATCATCAAACGTTTCCCGCCCACCACGACACCCGAAGAGATGGAGGCAGACATCGAATCTATGTTGAAATAAAAAGGAAAATTATGGCAAACGCTTGTGAAAACTGTAAAATCCGCGCACACTACGACGCGAAACCAAAGTCGCTGATGGGTCGCTTTTGGCGCTGGCACATCAACTTCTGTCCAGGTTGGAAGTCCTACTTCACCTCACAGTCACCTGAAAAACAAGCCGAGCTGCGGGAGAAGTACCAATTCACCAAATACCAATCCGAAAATCACGAATAATGACAACAACATGTTGGTAGTAAGCGTTATACACGAAACACAATGTTTACTACCAACATTATTTTATTCGCCGGATTCTACCCAGGCCTCGGTACCGCTCTCATTATTGCAGGGTTCCGATTCTTTTCTAGTTGGATAGCAAATTTTAATCGGAAAACATCTTGAAAAATTGTATTTTTGCACCCTAAAAAAATCGAATAATGAAATACATCACCTCTATCATCGCCGCATGCTGCCTGATGATGACCGCATGCGCACAGTCGCCCAAAGGCACTGAAAACCAAAACAATCCACAAACCAATCAGAAAGAGATGGAAAAGACCTTAATTGTTTATTTCTCAGCTACCGGCAACACCAAGGCCGCTGCACAGAAACTCGCCAAAGAGTTTAATGCCGACCTCTACGAAATCACTCCTGAGGTGCCTTACACCGCCGCCGACCTCAACTGGCGCGACAAGAAGTCCCGCTCCACATTAGAGATGACAGACAAGAGTTCCCGCCCCGCCATCAAGGGCAAATGCGAGAACATCGCCGACTACGAGACCGTGTGGATCGGCTTCCCCGTGTGGTGGTACACCGCCCCCACCATTGTCAATACCTTCATCGAGGCCCACGACCTCAGCGGCAAGGTGCTCAACGTGTTCGCCACCAGCGGCGGCAGCCCTGTGGAACCGTGCGCGGCCGACCTCAAGAAAGCTTACCCGCAGTACAACTGGGGCGAAAGCCGACTGATGAACTAACTATCAAAAAGTGTATCTCAGCACCTGATGTTTGACCTTTTTAGAAAATACGCCAAATTATTGATACCCATTGTGTTGGGTTTGTTTTTTGTCGCTTTTGTCATAGATGATTATGCGGACGAAAAACAAAAAACAAAAGACATATTTGCCGAATGTCTTGTTGAGCTTGATGCGGACGAATCTGACTGCAACGATAACAATGTTGCTGAAGTGCCAAATATTAGACTGCAAATTCCGGAAATAGAATGCGCCTTGTGTGTTTCCCTCCCCACCCAGGAACTGTCACCATGCACACAATCCGTTAAACAATTCAGGGGATTGGTGCGCCGTAATGCGCCAAATCCCACTTCAACCTATATTAAAATTTTCCATAATGGCATAGACTCTTTTTCGGGTTTATGCCTTTTTTTATTCTGCTAATCAAATATTTAAATAATGAACTTTACTAGTATTCTAATTGCAATTCTGACCCTGACGGCGGGCATAGGTGTGTTTCTCGTAGCCTGCCAAATGATGAGCAGCAACCTCGAAGCGGTCTCATCCAAACGGTTGAAACAACTGTTTTCAAAAACGGGCAAAAACAAATGGATCGGTGTGGGCATCGGCACCGTGGGCACGGCCGCCATACAAAGCAGTGGTGCCGTTACCGTGATGGTCATCGGTTTCGTGAATGTGGGTATTCTATCCTTGGCACAAGCCGCCACCATCATCTATGGCGCCAACATCGGAACCACGGTCACGGCACAGCTTGTCGCCTTGGGCATGTTCGGTTCAAACAGCATCTCCACCACCATCATTTTTGCGGCTTTTGCTGGAATTGGAGCATTTATGAGTTTATTCGGCAAGCGCCATATAACCAAGCAAATAGGGGGCATTCTGACCGGCTTTGGAATGTTATTCGTCGGTCTTTCCATGATGGCTGACGCCATGGACGATTTTGCCAGATTAGAGGAAGTCAAAAACTTCCTTGCGGGAATCAACAATGCCGTGGTGCTCGTATTGGTCGGTGCGCTGCTTACCGCCATCATCCAATCGTCGTCAGTGCTGACCTCCATTGCCATCACCATGGTGGTTGCGGGACTGGTCACGCTGGACCAGGGCATCTATCTGACGATGGGTAGCAACATCGGTTCGTGCGTAGTGGCCCTAATTGCCGGTCTCACCAGCGGCACCGCCGCCAAGCGAACCGCAACGATACACCTCATATTCAATGTGATGGGCGTTGTCATCTTTCTGCTGATTGCCTTACTGCTGCGTGTGCTCACTGGCGGAGCATGGGACTTTGGAAGCATCTTTGAAAAGATATTCCCCGCGGCGCCCCAGTTGCAATTGGCCATGTTCCACACGGTGTTCAACATCTGCACCATGTTGGTAGCCATGCCGTTGACCAACATTTTGGTGAACCTGGCTTGCCGCATCGTGAAAGATGTTCCGGAAGAAAAAAACGACGAGCCACAATTGCGATTCCTCAACGAACAAATGCTCAGCACACCTGTGGTCGCCATCCGCCAATTGAAAGCCGAAATCGAAAATATGGCCGAATTGGCTTTGCAAAATTTCCAAAGGTCAATCCACATTGTTACCACATTGGATTACAGCGAAATAGATAATTTCAGAAAGACTGAAAAACTGTTGAATTTTTTGAATAAGGAATTGGTGAACTACACGGTGAAACTTTCAGGCAGGCGACTCAACAGTTTCGACCAACGCTACCTCACTTCCGTGATACGCACCGTAAGCGACCTTGAGCGCATAGGTGACTATGCGGAAAACATCGTCGAGTATGCCGACGCGCTGAAGGAACAGAACGCCACTTTCTCGAAAGATGCCGTTGCTGAAATCCGGAAGATGGAGCAGATGATTCTCAACTTGTACAAAGAAACTTTGTTAGCTTATCACAAACTCGACCTCGAAGCTCTTGAGCGAGCCAATCAGATTGAAGATCAGATAGATGACTACACTGAGACAATGGAGCAACATCATATTGAGCGGTTAGTGCGGGGAGTGTGCACACCTTCTGTTGGCGCCGAATACCTCTCCTTGGCGCAAAACTCCGAGCGTGTGGCCGACCACCTTATCAATGTCGGCAAAACAATCCGGGATTTGGTGTAAAAGGAGCATTATTACAGTTCACATTATCAGAACATCAAATGCCAAACTACACTTATGCCTTTCATAAAAAAGTGTATTTTTGTGATTTAAAACCGAAAGAATATGAAACATTTGAATTTATTTCTGTCAATTCTTGCTATAATGCTATATGCCGGTTGTTTTGGTCAGAATACTATAGGCCAAAAAAACTCAAAAAGCATCTACGACTTCACCGTCAAGGACATCAAAGGCCAAGATGTGTCACTGAAAAATTATGAAGGGAAAGTGCTGCTCATCGTCAATGTGGCCAGCAAATGCGGCCTGACTCCGCAGTATGAGGGACTTGAAACTCTTTATAAGCAATACAAAGATCAGGGACTGGAGATTCTGGCATTCCCTTGCAATCAGTTTCTGGAACAGGAACCCGGCACCAATGAGGAAATATTGGATTTTTGCTCCGTCAACTACAATGTCACCTTCCCTTTATTTGACAAAATCGACGTGAACGGCAAAGACGAGAGCCCGCTATACACCTTCCTTAAGTCCAAAGCTCCGTTCAAGGGATATCCTGAGGGATACGAGAAATTTGCCGACCAACTCACGATGATTCATCAGAAAACCGGTAGCGGATTCGAGAAAGGCGACGCTATCAAGTGGAATTTCGGCAAGTTTCTGATCTCAAAAGACGGCAAAACCATCCTTCGCTTTGAGCCGATGGTGGCTCCGGCGGATTTGAAAGCGGACATTGAAAAAATGTTAAGGTAATACGCTATGATACTCTATTTCTCGGGCACGGGCAACAGCTTGGCCATCAGCCGGCATATAGCGGAAAAACTCAACGAAACGGTGATGCCGCTCAGTCAGGCGGTGCATCACGACTTGTCGCAGGAGCGGCGCATCGGGTTGGTCTATCCCAGCTACTGGTTCAACGCGCCGCGGGCGGTGACGGAGTTGCTGCCGCGACTGCAGTTGCCCAAAAATGCGTATGTCTTCATCGTCATCCCTTGTGGCGCGCAGGCTGGAAATTCCATCCACACAGTTCAAAAACTACTGGCTGACAAAGGGTTGTCGTTGGCATACAGTCAGAAAATCCGTGTACCAGACAACAGCGCCGTCGGCTTTGGGCGCGACCCCAACCAACAGGTGTGGAAGTTCGAGAAATACGCTGATCGTTTAGAACGTATCACCGAGGAGATTGCCGCCGGCACACACAGCCTGCACTACGCGTGGTGGGGGCCCATCGGCGCGTTGTGCGCACTTCCTGGTATGCAACGCCGCACGCTGCCGATGCTCACACCCGCCGTTAACGCCGACCTGTGCGTAGGTTGCGGTATTTGCGCCGAAGTGTGCCCGCAAGGCAACATCACCCTCACCAACGGCAAAGCCCATTGCGGCGACAACTGCACGCAATGCCTCGCCTGTGTCCACTTCTGCCCGCAACAGGCCGTGGAACTCAACCGCAAGCCCACGCCCAAAGCGCACCAATACCACCACCCGAAAGTGACGGTAAAGGATATGAAGCGCATTGTGAGGTAACGAATTATGTTTTCTGTCTCTTATTCACGGTTCACTATTGACTAATTTTGTATCTTTGCACCCGTTAAAATAAAACCCTATTATGGCTGAAGAAAAACTGTTCACCGAATTTCCGCCCATTTCCACTGAACAATGGGAAGCTACTATTAATAAAGATTTGAAAGGCGCTGACTATGAGAAAAAACTGGTTTGGCGCACCGATGAGGGCTTCAATGTACGCCCCTATTATCGTGCTGAAAATCTGAAAGATATTGACTATCTCAACACATTGCCCGCCGAGTTCCCTTACACCCGCGGAACCAAGGCCGACAATAACCACTGGGATATCGTTCAAGAAGTGGAAGAGGCCGACCCGGTGAAAGCCAACGCCATCGCTGTGGACGCGCTGAAACGCGGCGCTACCTCCATCGCCTTCAATGCCAACAAGTTGGAAAACAAAGCCGCTTTGGAAACTCTGTTGAAAGACATCGATTTGAACAAAACCGGCGTTCAATTCAACCATGTGAAAAACTATATTGAACTGGTTAAGAATTTCCTTGGCTATATTGAAGAAAAGGGATACGACAAGAGTCTGGTTTCCGGCAGCATCAACTTTGATCCGCTGATTTATCGACTGAAACACAACAAGTTCTATTTCTCTCAAGAAGAGGATATGATGCAAGCTGTGGAACTGCTGAATATGGTTGACCACATGCCGAACTTCAAACTCATCAATGTGAACGGTATCGTGCTGCACAATGCCGGTTCCACCATCGTGCAAGAGTTGGGTTACACGCTGGCGCTGGCCAACGAATACCTCGCTTTCTGCACCGAACATGGTGTAAAGATGGAGAAAGCCGCCTCCAGAATACAACTCACCTTGTCTGTGGGTTCCAACTATTTTATGGAAATCGCCAAGTTGCGCGCCGCCCGTTTGCTCTGGTCCACCATCGTAGAACAATACAAACCCACTTGCGACTGCGCGTATAAAATCCGCATCAACACCGTGGCATCCACTTGGAACAAAACGCTTTACGATCCGTATGTCAACATGTTGCGCAGCACCACGGAAGGCATGTCCGCTGTTATCGGCGGTTCTGACGCCATTTCCCTGCAGCCCTTTGATGTGGCCTACAAAGAGTCCGACGAGTTCTCCCGCCGCATCGCCCGCAATGTGCAGGTGATTCTGAAAGAAGAAGCCTTTATGGACCGTGTGGTGGATCCCGCCGCCGGCTCTTACTATGTGGAAACACTCACCAACGCCATCGCGGAGCACGCCTGGACTCTGTTCCAGAGTGTGGAGGCCAACGGTGGCGCCCTGAAAGCCATCGAGGACGGCACCCTGAAAGCCGAAATCGAGAAGAGCTGCCAGAAACGCGACATGGACATCGCCACCCGCCGCTACATCCTGCTCGGCACCAACCAGTATCCCAACATCAAGGAAAACATGGCCGACAAGATTGAGCGTGTTGTGAAAGATGAAAATGAAGGTTTGAAGACCTACCGCGGCGCAGTTGCCTTTGAGGAAATCCGTTTGGCCACGGAGAAATATGCCGAAAAGAACGGTCGCCCGAAGGTCTATCTGCTCAAGTTGGGCAACTTGGCCATGCGCCAGGCACGCGCCGGTTTTATCACCAACTTCTTCGGTTGCGCGGGTTACGAGATTGTGGAACCCGCTGGTTTCGCCACCGTGGAAGAGGGCGTGAAAGCTGTTGCGGAAGTCAATCCCGCCTTGATTGTGGTGTGCAGTTCCGATGAGGAATACGCCACTCTCGGCGTTGAGGCCGCCAAACAGTGCAAAGCCCAGTTCCCGAACACCCCGTTCCTCGTGGCCGGCAATCCCACCGAATGCATTGACGCTCTGAAAGAAGCTGGCGCTGAAGACTTTATCCATGTGAGAACCAATATTTTGGAAAGTCTGAAGTCCTACAACGAAAAACTGCTGAAATAACACTTTGATGAAAAAGTTGTTTAATGCCCTCTGCTGGGTGTTCTGTATCCTCTTCCTTTTCGGATGCAAATCACCCAAGCAAACGGAAAGTGATGTTTTTTTCGAATGGAAAGACTCCTACAACCGCCATATAGAGTTGGCGAAAGCTCCCGAACGCATCGTTTCCATCTCACCGGCCATCACCGAAGTGATATACCTTGTGGGCGCACAAAACAAATTGGTCGGCATCTCCGATTTCTGCATGTATCCTCCTGAAACAGCCAAGATTACCAAAATCGGCGGTATGCACAACATCAATTTTGAGGTTCTTCTTTCCCTACATCCCGATGTGGTGCTTATCGGCTCGATGATCTCACAAAAAGATGTGGATGCCATTGAAAAAATGGGTATTCCTGTCGTGTGTATCGTTGAGGAAAAATCCATGGAAGGTATGGCCGACATGATGGAGGTAATCGGGCGCATCACACAGTGTGAAGAAAAGGCCTCGTCGGAAGCTTCCAACTGGAGAGATAAAATTGACGGCATCCGACAGGAAAACGCCCAAGACTCCACTACCAGGAAAAAAGTCTATTATGTGGTTGGTTTTGGTGACGCCGGCGATTTCACCGCTCCTAAAAACACGCACATCAACGAAATTATCGAATTGGCTGGTTGTGAGAATGTTGGAAAGAAATTATCCACTTGGAATATCAGCCGTGAGGTTCTCTTTGAGGCCAATCCCGACATCATTTTAATCCGAAAGGAAGACAAAGAGGCATTCTGCAACCAATATCCATACACCTTGCTTCCCGCCGTAAAAGAGAATCGGGTTTATCCTATTGAAAGCGGATGGATTGACATCGTCTCGCCGCGAAACATCAAAGCTGTGGACATGATTCGGAAAATCAAGAAGGATATTTCTACCGGCGAATAATGGTCACCACACCGGAAAGCGTCTGCTCAATGCCGTTGTCGCCTGTATAAAGGAACATATAGCGATACATTCCATCAGGGCAATCGCCTCCGTCCCAAGTGTTTTCGTAACTGTTGCTCCTGTACACCACCTGACCTGCGCGGTTTCGCACCTCAAGTTTTCGTTGCACACAATTCTCCAAACCCACAATCACAAATTTGTCATTAACCCCATCGCCATTGGGAGTAAAAACATTCGGAATCTCCAACTTGATAGGCGGAGTCCAATCCACGGCATCTTCTGGAAGTTGCTGAACAACAGGATCTTGCTGAACAGTTTGAGCCACATGCGGGGATTGTACGGCTGGTTGCGGACGCACTTGCGCAGTCTGCACTCCACTACTACCCTTCCCTACTCTGCTTTCCACAACCGGTGCTGTAACTTTCACTGGCGCCACAATAGGGATGGATTCGGTCACTTGGGTGTTTACAACCGGTTGAACAGGTTGAACCTCATCCCTATTTTGATTGTTATTATTTGATACAAAATTATTTACAGACACTGACTCGCCAGATGTATATTCCGTATATTGCAACACTTCCGGTGAAACGGGTTGGGACTGATCGCCCATCGTTTTCGAATCAACGGTGTCAACCAGAACAACCAGCTGTGACTCTTGGGGTTGTGCGGACTTGTCGCGCGTGAGCGCCACGGTGGCCACAGTAGCCACAGCAGCCACACCGACCACACCCGCCGCAATCTTGGCGGCCAGCGAACCGAGCAGGTGCCCGCCCTGCGATGTGGCAGACGCGGCCTGCAAGGCGGCCTGTTCAGCCCCTTGCGGCATCACTATATCCAACCGACTGCTGATTTTGTCCCAGCAATCGGGAGACGGGGTTACCTTTTGGTGTGTCAATATGTCTTTTATGTTGTTCATCTTCTATTCGTTGAGACGCACGGCCGTGCGTCTCTTCTATTATATTATTCGGTCAATCAACCATTTTCGCGCGCGCTGATAATATACCCTTACGGTATTCTCATTTTTCTCCAATTCTTCTGCAATCTCCTTGAAACTATATTCTTCCACTAACCTCAAATTAAAAATCACCCTCAAATCCTCCGGCATCTGCTCCACAATCTCCAGAACCTGTTTCGCTTCCAATCGGGTCACAATGGGGTCTTCCCTTTCCGTTATCGGCAATTGATAATCCTCCTTGTCATCCAAACTGTCGTTCATCAGATGCCGTTTTTCCGCCCTGAAATGGGAAATGGCGGTTTTAACCATGATGGAACGGATCCACGATTCCAAAGAACTCTCTTTCCGATAGGATGACAGGTTCTGGAACACGCCCATGAAACCGTCCACCATCACATCCTCCGCTTTCTCCTTACTGCCCACATAGCGCATGCACACGCCTAACATCGTAGGAGCAAACTTCTCATACAGTTTACATTGAGCATTGCGGTTGTTGTTCAGACAACCGTCAATTAACTCTTGTATTTCCTGTTCTGTTGCTGCCACGATAACTATGTCGCAAAAAAGAAGGAAAATGTTACAAGTGTGTAAGAAATTAATTCAGTGATTTCACAATAGATTCCACCTCGCGGATATAATCACGCTTGTGCTCCTGCGGGGCATACACGAAACCGTCAATGGTAATGCATTGGCTGTTATCGGCATTCTGCATCGTGAAACTATAGAACGGTCCACCCATCTTATCGCGCACAGAATCCCAGAAACCTCTCAATTCCAATCCATTATGATAGCGCAACTGGATATTTTGCGCCAAGGGGAAGTCCTTCACATCAGCCACCTTAGGATATGCGCCATGCACCGCTCCCGCAATGTAGGCCTTGGTCACACTGTCTCTTTTGGCCACCACATTCGCAGGGTTTATGGTGTAGGCGGGAGTTTGGTAAATCATGATGAAACGGTCGTTTTTCGGGGTTCGGCAGCAGAGCCAGAGAAAATCATTCTCCTCGCGACCGACAAAATATTCGGTGGGAATCGTCATGGTGATGCCGAACTTTTCTTTAATCTTTTTCTCCACAGTCGGATTGTTCAGTTTGCGGTGGGCGTTTTGCAACCGCGCCAAATCATTGTCATACATGACTTTAATAATCTCATCCTGATGCTGCAAGAAGAGGGCGAGGCAGGAATCCAGATTGTTACCACGAATCTTCACCAGAATTTGCGGATTCGTATAAGGATTCTTCTCTATCTCAAAAGAATTGCCCGAATAATGTTGTTTGCAGTCAAACTGCACGATGTTGCGATGGCGGGTGAATGAGGCCAGAAAATCCTTGTTGCTGCATTGAATCACATCAAACATGGGTTCTATCTGGTTGATAGCCGGTTGTGGCTGCTGCAGCACATCATAAATGGCTTTCATGGCCGCTTTGGTCCAATAATTGGAATCTATGGCCAGAATCATTTCTCCGGCTTTCCCGGTGGAGAAGTTGTCGGACTTGAACGCTGGTACGGATTTCTGCTTGCAACCGACACCCACAAGCAAAAGCGTCGCAATGGCAATATAGAATAATTTTTTCATCGTTTTGAATCTTTGTTGATTTGCAAAAATACAAAATAATATTATCTTTGCAATATGAAAATAAAATAGTTTCTCATGCATTATTCTGAAGATTTTTACCGCCTTGCCATACAGCATCAAAAAGGGTATGGACCGGCTTCCATCAAGAAAATGTTACAGCTGGCAGGTTCCGCCACGCAGATTTTTGAAGAACCTGAAACATGGCGGAAAGCGCTCCGCAACGCCAAAAAGCATTTGGCGCTTCCCGCCATTGACAGCGGAATACGCCGTCTGGTGGATGCCGAACTGAAACAAATGGACCGGGCCGGCATCCGACTCTGTTTTTACAGCGACAAGAGCTTTCCCTACCGGCTCAAGTTGTGCCCTGACGGCCCGCTTGCCTTCTATTATTTGGGCAATGGGGAATTCAACATGGCTCATTCATTGGCTTTTGTAGGCACCCGTAACGCCTCCGAATACGGGAGACAATGTGTGGACAAAATCCTACGCGAACTGAAGGGAAGCGATATCGTGACGATTAGCGGACTGGCGTATGGAATTGACACTGAAGCACATAAAAAATCTATCGAGAACCAATTGCGCACAATTGCCGTTTTAGGCAGCGGTTTGGGGGTCATTTATCCTTATTCCAACAAGGATTTGGCGCAACGGATTGTGGATCACGGGGGCACGCTCATCAGTGAGTTTTCCTACAACACCCAACCAGACCGTTTGAATTTTCCAAAGCGCAACCGGATCATCGCGGGCATGAGCGACGCGACCTTGGTGGCGGAGAGCGGAGAGAAGGGCGGGAGCATCATCACCGCATATTTGGCACACTCCTACAATCGGGATGTGCTGGCCATTCCGGGGCAAATACACGACCCTATGCATTTGGGCTGCCACCAACTCATCCGGAAAAATGTGGCCGCCCTCATCACATCCGGCGACGACATTATGGACATCATGAACTGGAAGGGTGCGCTGAACGCCGGAGCACAAACCCAATTGTTCGTCGAACTCAACGAAAATGAGCAATCTCTGGTGGATTTGCTCCGTGGGCAAGTCGCTGTTCCCATCGACAAAATTGCGGAACATTTTCCAAATTACACCCCATCACAACTGGCCGGAATGCTTTTGGAATTGGAATTAAAAAATGTAATTACCTGTAAACCAGGCAAATCATACGCCATTAAACTATGAAAAAAAATTATAGTCTGCGAATGAAAAAATAATGTATTTTTGTCCCATTAAAAACAACAACTAAACTTAAAAAAAATGGCTTACAAAATTAATCCGGATCTTTGCGCAGCTTGTGGCACATGCCAAGGCGAATGCCCTCAAGAAGCTATTTCTGAAGGCGCTGCATACTCTATCAACCCTGATCTCTGCATCGAATGTGGCGCATGCGCTGATGTATGCCCCTGCGAAGCAATCAGCTTAGAGTAATCTGAAAAGATTTTGAGTAAAAAAAAGAGGGTCAATCGACCCTCTTTTTTTATTTGATACCCAATTGCGTTCGGACCGCTTTCGTCAAATCCTCACTTTCAGCGTAAAACGCCAAGGTGGAGATATCGAACACATAGGTGTATTTCCCGTTTTCGGCCACCGCCTTGATGGCGGCAATCAGATTGTCTTGGAAAGGTTTCAGCAATTCCATTTGTTTTTCCTGCAACTCCTGTTCGCTTTTGGCAGCGAACTCTTGAAGGCGGGCGTACATCTTCGTCAGTTCGTCCTCCTTCACTTTCAAGATAGCGGCAGACGCCCCGGACATAGCCATTTTCTTATACTCCGCCTCTTTGGTTTGCAACTCTTCCGCCATCAGTTGCCCGGTTTCCTGCAACTCTTTCTGAAGATTCAGCAAGTTTGTCTGGGCAGTATCAATGCCAGGCATTTCTTTCATGATAGCCGCATAGTCAACATGTCCAAATTTGGCCTTCTGAGCAAAACCTGTCAAGGAAAAGCAAAGCGCAATCAGAATTATGATATACTTTTTCATCTTAATAAGCATTATTTAATTCCCAATTCTTTCTTAACCAAAGGGGTGATATCGTCACCAGCGCCGTAATAAAGCAGAATCTTGGTGTCGAAAATATACGCATAACCGTTTGCCTTGGCCACTTTGTTGATGGCGTTCTGGATGGCATCCTGGAAAGGTTTGGCAAGCTCGTACTGCTTTTCCTCCAAATCATCTTGAGCGTTGGCTTGGAACTCCTGGATACGAGTGGCCAGATCCTGCAATTCCTTCTCACGCACTTGGCGCACAGCGGAAGACATGGTACCCACCTCACGGTCGAATTTGTCTTTCTTCTGCTGATACTCCGTCATCATACTCTCATACATGGTCTGAAGATCATCCTGGAAAGCTTTCAATTTAATTTGTAAAGAGTCAATTCCGGGCATCACCTCCAGAATCTCACCTGAGTTCACATGACCATACTTTTGCGCATCGGCAGTGCCAACAGAGAACAAAAATGCAGCTGCGATGAGTAATAAAATCTTTTTCATTGAAGTGTTATTTTTTTATGGTAAACTAATTATTTATCGTTGACTAATCATCCAATTCATCGTTTACTGACACGCCCAGTTTCTGAAGAATCACGGCATTGATATCCCATTTCGGATCGGCATAGATGATAGACATCTCGCCGGCGGTATCAAAAACGAAGGCAAAACCTTTCTCTTTCGCATAATCATTGACGGTCGAGATGACTCTGTCCTGGATAGGCTTAACCAATTCCTCTCTTTTTTTGAACAAATCGCCATCCTGGCCGAAGCGTTTTTTCTGCAATTCCTTTGCCGCGCGCTCTTGGGCGATAATGGCTTCCTCCCTGTTTTTCTTGATTTGGTCAGGCATGGTGATGGATTCCACCTGATACTTACGATACATGGAATCAATCGAGGCGAATTTGGATTCGATTTCGCGCTGCCACATTACCGCCACGCGGTCCAACTCGGCCTGCGCCTCTTTATATTCAGAAAGATGGGAGAGAATGTATTCAGAATTGATGTAAGCGTATTTCTGGCAGAATCCGGTGCTTGCCAGTAAAACTATCAAAGCGGATAAAAAAATCTTTTTCATAATATCGTATTGTTTTTTTGGGGTAAAACGGATTACTGTTAGATTTATTATGTTTGCAAATGTTTAATCAATGGACTGGTTAATGGAAATATGGAACTTGCTTCCGCTCGGTTTCCCGTTGGTTCTGCCGGGCACCTCATCGAAACCGTATCCCCAGTCAAAGCCAAGCAAACCGAACATCGGCAGATAGACACGCACACCCAGACCTGCTGATTTGTACAAGTCGAACGGATTATACTGGCGTTTGTCGATCCAGCCCTTACCGGCTTCCAAGAAAGCGAGGACATACACGGTGGCGGAAGGATTAAGCGTGATGGGATAACGGATTTCCGCCGTAAACTTATTGTAGATGCTGGCACCGATTGATGTGCCGTCCATATAAGGTGATAGGAAAGCGTCGTCATAACCGCGCATACCTATAATCTCGCGTCCGTCATAAGAGTAGTTCGACAATCCATCGCCACCGAGATAGAATCGGCCGAACGGGCTGATGCCGATGTCTTTGTTATAGCAACCCATGAAGCCCATTTTCAACCGGACATTCAGTACCAGGTTGTCCACGATACGGGTAAACCAAGATGCGGTGAATTTCCATTTGTGGAACTCCAACCATTTGTATTTCTCCTGATCCGACAACTTGGAATAATCCTTGTGCCCCATCAATGAGTACGGGGGAGTCAACTGCATACTGAAAGATATGCTGGATCCGTCACGCGGATAAATGGGCGCATTAACAGAGTTGCGGGAAAGGGTGAAAATATAACTGAAACTGTTGGCGAAACCGTTGCTGAAAATATAATATCCAGACCAGTTGTTCACCTTATAGTATTCGTATGACAGCGTATGGGACATCTGGAAATAGTCGTCGGGCCATTTCAGTTTGGATGCCAGCGAGAGGGACGCGCCCGCAATACTGGATGAGGCGTAGGTAGCATCGCGTCTGGCCTTTCCATTGGATTGTTTCTGGTAATAAAGTCCCACCGTCAACGCATTGGGTTTCTTGCCTCCCAACCAAGGTTCGGTAAACGACAGATTGTAATATTGGTACCATTGACCGTTGGTGGAAACATTCAACGCCAAGCGCTGCCCATCGCCACCGGGTATGGGCGTCCAAGCGTCTTTCTTAAACAACTTGTATGTGGAGAAATTGTTGAAGGCGATACCTGCGGTAATCACAAAACCTGTGGCACCATATCCAGCACTCAACGAGAGTTGGTCAGAAGAGGTTTCTTCCACCACATAATTGATGTCCACCGTTCCATCGGCTTCGTTGGGCTTGGGTTGCACATCCATTTTTTCCTGATTGAAATAGCCCAATGACATCAGCACTTGCTGAGTACGAATCAAATCGGCACGGTTAAACAACTGCCCTGGAATCGTCGTAATCTCACGCATAATGACATTGTCATTGGTCTTGGTGTTTCCGGCAATCGAGATCTTATTATAACGGGCCTGCTTGCCTTCCCGGATGCGGATTTCCAAGTCGATAGAATCGTTTTCCACAGCAACCTCCACCGGATTGGCGTTGAAGAAGAGGTAACCGTTGTTCATATAGAGGGAAGCGATGTCATCGCCCTCTTCTTTCATTGTAAGACTCTTATTCAGAAGCGTTTGGTTATACACATCCCCTTTCTCAATGCCAAGCAGCTGCTTCAACAACGAGGTGGGATAGATGGTGTTACCCACAAAATTGATATTGCGGAAATAGTAACGGGGACCTTCGTTCACATCGATATCGATATGCATGTCACGACCATCCAGATAAAATGTGTCGCGGGTGATCACGGCGTCCCGATAACCCAATTCATTGTAGCGGTTTATCAATTTCACCTTATCATCCTCATAGGATTCTTTGATGAATTTGGATTTTTTGAAAATGCGCAATTTCACCCTATCCGCGAAATAATCATCCATGTGCTCCTTGATATCCTTGGACTCATAGTATCCAGGGTGTTTCAGACAGTAAGCGATAGCAGTGTCCATTTTATGGAAGGGCATGAAGATGAACTTCTCTTTCGTCTCCTTCATAGAACGGAGCAGCACCGCATCCGTAACCCCATGATTGCCATTGATGTTGATTTTGCCAATTCGCACCCTTTTGGATTTCTGAATATCAAAAAGGAGGTTTTTCGCATTTTTAATCTTCTCATCATCCAGTTCCTGCACATTCACCTTACAACTATAGAAACCCTTGTCCACGAAATACTTACGGATTGTATTCACGCAAGTGGTCTTCATATTGTCGTTGATGATATTGCCTTGTGAGATTTTCAGTTTCTCACGGAGATCGTTTTCTTCGCTTTTGGTCGTTCCCTTGAAGCCGAACGAAATCAGGCGGGCACGGTCTTCCAGCCGCACATCCAGAAAGGCGACATTACCGTTTATGCGGGTCACGGAGATTTCAACATCATCGTAAAGACCTGTTTTCCATAGTGATTTCACACTTTTAGTAATCTCGTCGCCCGGAATTTCAATCACATCGCCCACATGAAAGGAGAGCAGGCGTTGTTCAAGGGGTGCGGTACCTGAGGAAGTGATACCGCCTATTTCATATTTTTTTGGCGCGGAATAATCTATTTTCACAGGATCGCCGGGACCGTCAGAGCCCACCACTACCTGTCCGTAACTCATTGACGAACAAGCAATAAGTAGAGCTGTTAACAGAACGGCAATATGCTTATACAAATTCATTCTTTCTCAAAAAAATTGGCAGCAAAGATAGTGAAAAAATCAATGTTCACGGACTTGTTCTCCGGTTTTTCCATAGCGTCTTTCACGATGTTGGAAATCGGACACGATTTCTTGGAGATCCTCCTTGCGGAAATCGGGCCACATTTTGTTCACGAAGAAAAATTCGGTATAGGCGGACTGCCAGAGGAGGAAGTTGCTGATGCGGAAATCGCCGCCAGTCCGAATGAGGATATCCGGATCCGGGACTTCGGGCAGATAGAGGTGCTGGGCGATTGTGTCGGGGGTGATGTCCTCCGGTTTTATTTTTCCTTCAAGTGTCTCATGTGCAATAGCTTGCATAGCATGGGTAATTTCCGTGCGGCCGCTGTAACTAAGTGCCAGAATTACGGTAAGGCCCGTATTGGAGGCGGTGGTTTCCATCGCTGTGCGTATGGCCTCCTGGCACTCGGCGGGCAGGTCTTCGATGCGTCCGGCCATCAGCAGGCGGACATGATTCTCCATCAGCTTTTCCAATTCATTATAGACACTCTGAACCAGCAAGGACATCAGGAGTTTGATTTCTTCCTTCGGCCGGTTCCAGTTCTCGGTGGAGAATGTATATAGCGTGAGGTATTGCACCCCGAGTTCGCCCGCGCCTGTGATAACGCTTCTGACAGCTTCGGTGCCAGCTTTATGGCCAAACGAGCGTTCTTGACCTTGTTGTTGAGCCCACCGGCCATTGCCGTCCATAATGATGGCAATGTGGCGAGGGATATTGCGAATGGTTGTCATAATTGTCGGTGTATTTATTAATGCTTCCTTCTTGGCAGTTTGAGGCGGCATGCGCGGTCCTCATTGCCGAATTTGACTGTAAGGGTGATACAGGCGAAGGAATAAGCATCGTTCGTAGTTTCATTGCCACGGGCATGGCCTTCCACATGGCGGGGAAGCGGGTTGCCTTCCACATCCAGGATTTCCGGGGAACGGTCGGCCAGGTCGGCCACCAGATTGCCGTAATTGGCGCGAAGCGCGTCATTGTCATAGTAGCGTCCGCCCACATCATCCAGATAATCGGTGAATGTCCAGCGCATCCCCCACTCCGCTCCGATGGCGAAGTAACGGCCGATAGTAGCTTTGATGCCTATTCCGAAAGGAATGGCCGCACTGGTGAGCGAATAGGGTTTCGGCCCGCCCTCCAGTCCTTGTCCTTCGGTGCCGAGACTATGCAATTCATAAATCTCATCGTTATATGATGTCTGCGGATTGAAGGAAAAGAGGGTTATTCCTGCGAAAATATAGGGGGAAAAACGGTTTTTCCCGGTTGTGTTGTACAACTCGAAGAAATTGAGCTCAATCTCAGCGGAAAATTCCGTGATGGGGGAAAAGAAGTTGAAATTCCGGTTCGCCATATCCGTACCCACATCCGTGGAAGAGACTTTTCCGAAAAGGAAATCGGCCTTAAAGGCGAAACGAGGGGATATATTATAGCGGTACATAAAGCCGCCGGCAATATGTAACTGGTTGAGGGACTTATCTTTAAGATTGAGTTTGAAAAGTTTCGTCTGGTTGAGGTCGCCCAAATAAAACATGGTGCCCACGCAGGCGCCTATTTCGGAGTTCTGGGACTTGATTTCCCGGAACGGGGTGACCAGAACGGCGACGAACAAGAGAACAGTATATAAAAAGCGTCTGCTAAATTTCATTTCGAATATGGATAACCATTGTAAAACGCTGCAAAAATAAAAAAATTACACGACACCTCTTAAAATATTAAAAAAAGTGTATTTTTGCCGCCCCTAAAAATATAATAATAAAGTCATTAGAAATTAAAAAGAAAGGAGCTTTGAACACGACCCCTCAAAATTTCAGACCAAGACAATTTGGTCCGCGTCCCAAGAAGGAAGCCCAGCACAAAATCAACAATTTCATAACCGCACAGACCGTGCGTGTGGTGGGTGAAAATTTCGAACCCAAGATTGTTTCCTTACGTGAAGCTTTGGCCATTGCCGACCAGTACGAGTTGGATCTCGTGGAAATTTCCCCGAACGCCAATCCGCCGGTATGCAAGGTGATGGATTACCAGAAGTACTTGTATGAGCAGAAGAAGAAAGCGAAGGAGATCAAAGCCAACAGTGCCAAAACTGTGGTAAAGGAAATTCACATGGGTCCTCAGACTGACGACCACGATTTCAACTTCAAGTGCGTTCATGCCGAGAAATTCCTGAAAGACGGCTACAAAGTGAAGGTCATGGTTACCTTCCGCGGCAGGGCAATCATCTACAAAGACCAAGGTGAACTGCTGCTGTTGCGTTTCGCGCAAAGCTTGGAGGAATTCGGCAAGTTGGACCAGATGCCGACCTTGGTGGGCAAGAACATGACCATCATGATCAGTCCGAAGTCCACAAAGAAATAGAAATGCAGTAAACTCTTCATATCAAACTTTAAAAACTTAGAGAAAATGCCAAAAATTAAAACGAAAGCCGCTGCCAAGAAGAGATTCACTCTTACCGGCACCGGAAAAATCAAGAGACATCACGCTTACCACAGCCACATTCTCACCAAAAAAAGCACAAAGAGAAAACGTAACCTGGCTTACAGCGCTATTGTCGAACCGAACATGGAACGCACCGTCAAGCAAATGCTCGGCCAGTGCTAATTAAAATCAATTATTAACCCATAAAAAACTTTACTATCAGCCATCAAAGAGTTTAAGAATTAAACCGCTGACGTAAATGAAAGGAAACCAATTATGCCAAGATCAGTAAATCATGTTGCTTCAAGAGCAAGAAGAAAAAAGATTTTGAAACGTACCCGTGGGTACTTCGGCAAACGTAAAAACGTTTGGACCGTTGCAGTCAATTCGTGGGAAAAGGGCCAACAGTACGCCTACCGCGATAGAAAAGCGAAGAAAAGAAACTTCAGAAGTTTGTGGATTACCCGTATCAATGCGGGCGCACGCGAATATGGCATGTCCTATTCTGTTCTCATGGGCAGTTTAGCCAAGAAGGGTGTTGCTTTGAACCGCAAAGCCCTCGCCGACCTCGCGATGAACAATCCTGAGGCATTTAAAGCTATTGTTGACTTAGTAAAATAGTAGCTTCGGAATTTAAAATTCGTAATTTGAGTTTACATGCATAAAAAAAGGCCGGTTTTCACCGGCCTTTTCTCTTATATATAAATATGGATTAGCATTCCACGATGGTGCACCAGTTGTATTTGTCCTCGATTTCACCATATTGGATTCCCATAAGGATTTCGCGCATCTTAATGCTCCAAGGACCAGGTTTGCCGTCTTTAGCGATGACATATTCCTTGCCAGTCTCACGATCCTGAATCATGTGGATCGGGGAGATAACGGCGGCGGTACCGCAAGCACCGGCTTCTTCGAAGGTGCCGATTTCGTCCAGAGCCACATGGCGGCGTTCCACCACAAGACCGAGGTCTTCAGCGATCTGGCGCAAGCTCATATTGGTGATGGAAGGCAGGATGGAACCGGAGTCGGGAGTCACATACTTGCCGTCCTTGATACCGAAGAAGTTGGCGGGGCCGGCCTCATCGATGTAGGTTTTGGTCTTGGCATCGGCGAAGATGGAGGCGCTGAAGCCCTCGTGGTGGGCTCTTTCGCCAGCGCGGAGGGAAGCGGCATAGTTGCCACCCACCTTGACATGACCTGTTCCCAGCGGAGCGGCACGGTCGTAATCCTTCGCAATCTGCATATTCGTGGGTTTGAAACCTTCCTTGAAGTAAGGTCCAACCGGCATCACGAACACGACAAACAGATATTCGTCAGCGGGTTTCACACCGATGGTGGCACCCGTACCGATCAGCAACGGACGGATATACAGGGAACCTTCTGTTCCGTAAGGCGGAATATATTCGGCGTTTAATTTGATAACTTTTTCGAGTGCAGCGAAAAAGAGTTCTTTTGGAATAGGAGCCAGCATGATCGTGTCAGCGGAGCTGTTCAGACGTTTCCAGTTCTCTTCCCAGCGGAACAAGCGGACTTTACCGTCTTTTCCTCTGAAAGCTTTCATACCCTCAAACGCTTCCTGACCATAATGGAGGCAGGAGGCGGCCATGTGCATAGGAATGTATTCATCGGACATCACTTCCAATTCACCCCATTTGCCGTCTCTAAAATAACAGCGAACATTGTAATCGGTTTTCACATAACCGAATGACAAACTTTTCCAATCAATGTTTTTCATTTCTACAATTATTTTTTATTGTTGATATTATATTTGTATTATACTGTTTATACTGCAATTTTTGAGCTTGTCGCGCCCGTTCAGGGCTGTAAGTTCAATCAGGAACATCGTGTCAACTTTCTCCGGGTTGAAATTCCGCACCAACTGGATAGCAGCCGACATGGTGCCGCCTGTAGCCAGGACATCGTCCAACAGCAAGATACGCTGATGTTCCTCTATGGCATCCTGATGAATCTCAATGCTGTCTGTGCCATACTCCAGCGCATAAGAGGCGGAGTAAGTGGCGGCGGGGAGTTTACCCTTCTTACGGATAGGCACAAAGGGAATTCCCATCAAGTAAGAAAGTGTGGGACCGAAAAAATACCCTCTGGTTTCAAGAGCCACTAACACATTGGGATTCAATTGTTTGGCCACTTCCCACATATCATTGATTGCATTTTTAAATTCCTTCTCATCCTTCAACAGAGTGGTGATATCATAGAATTTGATACCGGGGGTAGGAAAGTCATCAATGGTACGAACTTTGGAAAAATCAAACATATTTAAAACCTCATAATTGAACGAGTGCAAAAGTACACTTTTTTTTGTACTTTTGCAGCGTATCGAAATAAAACAATTATTAACACTCAAAAATATGAATATCACAAAATTAGACCAACTGGTCGAGTTAGCTAAGACCAAAACGAAGAAAAGACTTGTGGCTGCAAATGCCAATGACGCACACACAATTGAGGCCGTTTATGCCGCCGTGGAGCTCGGTGTGATTGATGCCACACTCGTCGGAAACCCCGAGGAAATTGAAAAAGTATGCAAGGAGCACAACTTTGACATGTCCAAATTCAAGATTGTTCCTGAATATGTGGACACCAAAGCCGCCGCGCTGAGTTGCGAGTTGATCAACAATGGAGAGGGCGACATCCTGATGAAGGGTTTGCTGCCCACTGACAAGTACATGCGTGCCATTTTGAACAAGGAGAAAGGACTTTGCCCTCCGAAGGCCACGCTGTCGCATGTCACCGTGATTGAGAATCCCGCTTATCACAAATTGCTTGTGGTGGGTGATGTTGCCGTCATTCCGGCTCCTGAATTCAAGGAGAAACAAGCCATTCTGCGTTATCTGATTGAAACTGCCAAGGCGATAGGCATTGAGAAACCGAAAGTGGCCGTGCTTGCCGCCACCGAGCAGGTTTCCGTTGGCATGCAGGCCTGTGTTGACGCTGCTCTTCTGGCCGCCATGGGCAACCGCGGACAAATCGGTGACGCTTACATTGACGGACCTCTCTCTTTGGATATCGCCATTGACAAGGAGACCGCCCAAATCAAGAAATTCAAAGGTGAGGTGGCCGGTGACGCCGACTGTCTGTTGTTCCCGAACATTGAGAGCGGCAACATCTTCTACAAATGCTGCACCAAATTCAACCACGCTGAATTAGGCGCCGTGCTGAAGGGTGCTAAAGTACCGTGTGTGCTTTCTTCCCGCGGCGACAGTGCTAAAACGAAAATGTACTCCATCACATTGGCCTCATTGCTCGCCAAATAAAACCCTAACTTGTCACAAACATGCCAGAAGCGCTGAGTTTCATTAACTTCCGTATTATTGACGCCATCGACATCCTCATCGTGGCCTTGGTGCTGTACCAGTTGTACCGACTGACCAAGGGCACAGCGGCTGTGAAGCTGTTTTGGATGATTGTCGTCTTTTATGTGATTTGGAAAGTGGTGGAATTTTTCCATTTCACCATGCTTTCTGAACTGTTGGGAGAATTGATCAATGTGGGCATTCTGGCGGTTATCATCCTATTCGCACCCGAGATCCGAAAGTTTCTGCTGTACATCGGCGACGGTCGTCTGTTGCATTTTTTCAGCGACAAATTCGGCAAACAGGAGAAGTCGAGTGCTTTTCTTGACGAAGTGGAGGCGGTACGCGAGGCATGTCACCACATGTCGGACAACATGACCGGCGCACTGATCATTTTCGCCCGCAAGACCCCGTTGGACGAGTTTATCAGCACCGGCAAAGTCATCGACGCGGTACCCACGCCCGAACTTTTGGAGAATATCTTCTTCAAAAACAGTCCTTTGCACGATGGCGCTGTCATCATTAAGGATCATCGGATTGTAGCCGCACGCTGTATTCTGCCCGTGTCCAAAAGCTCTGACCTGCCCCAAAGCGCAGGTTTGCGCCACCGTTCGGCCTTGGGGTCCACGGAAATGACGGACGCGTTGGCGGTGGTGGTTTCCGAGCAAACCGGCGCCATCTCCCTTTGCAAAAACGGCCAGCTTATCCGCGACATCAGTTCCTCCACCCTACGCCAACTGCTGTTGGAGAACCTTACGAAAGAAGGGTGAACACACTGGAAAGAGTGATTCGTTAACATCAAATTATTAAACAACAACAAAATCGAAAAAAATGAAAAAATTCGTATGCAAAGTTTGCGGTTATGTGCACGAGGGTGACACTCCGCCCGCAAAATGTCCGCAATGCGGCCAACCTGCCGAGAAATTCGAAGAAGTGAAAGAAGACGGTGAACTCTCTTGGGCTACCGAACATGTTATTGGCGTTGCCAAAACATCTGACGAAGAGATGATCAAGGACCTCAACGCGCATTTCATGGGCGAGGCCACGGAAGTGGGCATGTATCTGGCCATGAGTCGCCAAGCCGACCGCGAAGGTTATCCTGAAATTGCCGAGGCCTTCAAACGCTACGCTTTCGAAGAGGCCGAGCACTGCGCCAAATTCGCCGAGCTGCTCGGCGAGGTGGTTTGGGACACCAAGACCAACTTGGAGAAGCGCATGATGGCTGAAAGCGGCGCCTGCGCTGACAAGATGCGCATCGCCAAACGCGCTAAGGAGATGAACTGGGACGCCATTCACGACACCGTTCATGAGATGGCCAAAGACGAGGCCCGTCACGGCCAAGGTTTCCAAGGTCTTTTCAACCGATATTTCAAGAAATAAAAACCTTGATAGGGCGCACTTCGGTGCGCCCGTTTTTTTTACACTATGCGTTATATTTGGCTGCCCACCCAATCGCCCTACATCAATCTGGCGACAGAAGAGTACCTGCTGACACAGTCGCAGGAAGATATTTTCATGCTATGGCAGAATGCGGATTCCGTCATCATTGGCCGGCATCAAAACACATTGGCCGAGATTAACGAGGCGTATGTGAAAGAGCATAATATCACGATTGCGCGCCGGCTTACGGGTGGTGGGGCTGTGTTTCACGATTTAGGCAACCTCAACTTCTCCTTTATTCGGAATGTTGAGCCGGAAGAGAAGGAAATCAATTTTGTGAGATTTTTGCAACCCATCGTGGATGCGCTACAATCGCTGGATGTGCCCGCCACATTTTCGGGGCGCAACGACCTGGTGGTGCACGACAAGAAAATCTCAGGAAACGCCATGGTTTTCCACGAAAATCGGGTGCTGGAGCACGGCACATTGCTATTTTCCACCATCCAAAACCATTTGGCGGAGGCCTTGCGGGTGGATCCCGAGAAGTTCAAAGACAAAGCCGTAAAATCCGTCCGGAGCCGAGTGACCAACATTTCGGAGCACCTGAAAACATCCATGTCCGTATTGGAGTTCAAAGATTATCTGATGGATTTTATTTTGAAACACCAGCCTGGCAGCCGCATCGAACCGCTCACACCACAGGAGGAAACCATCATCAGAAAGCGCGCCAATGAAAAATTCTCCACTTGGGAATGGAACTACGGGACATCACCCAAATATTCCATTGACAGAAAGTTACGCACACAGGGAGGCACTGTACAAGTGATGATGGATGTGAAAAATGGGGTTGTCCACGATGTGCGATTCTTCGGCGATTTCTTCTCGCAAAAAAATCCCGACGAGCTAATTGGAAAACTCATCGGGATTAAACATACAGAAACCGCTTTGAAGGAGGTTCTGTGTAATATAGATATTCAACAATATTTCAACGGAGTGAGCAATGAGGAACTGTTAGGGCTATTAGGGTAAAAGGGGTACATGAGATGAAGGGAGTGAAAGGGAGAACTAGAAATGGAACCCTAATTTAAACGCCCAAACGCCCACTTTCATAGGAGTTGATGGGTTTAAAGCCGGGATGTCCGTATTCGTTTTCATGAAAATGTCGTGATTCCCCATCCAATAATAATGTGCTCCAAGCGTAACGGTGCGAGCCAATATGATGCCTGCGCCTGCTTCAACGGCAAATTCAGCACTCATTTTATAGTTGACCAAGTGGTCTTTTACTCCTTCGGGGGTTTTAATCAGAAGGTCGGCGCCGATGCCACCCTCTGCCCAAAATCCGAACGATTTGCTAAACTGTGTCGTGTAATTAATACCCACCATGATAGGAATATTCACATACATAGGTTTGGTCATATTTATTTTGTCATACTCATTGCGGATGTCCTTCTGGAGAGCGTTCCACATACCATCAGCAGAGATGAAGATTCCAAGACCTTTGCCTTCAAGGGCAGTTTTGTTGAATGTATAGGTATATTTTATTCCAAAAGAAGCTCCGAGCATGGCGCCGCCAGCATTCGAAAAATCAAATTGGAAAGCACCTGGGAGAGGCCAGGACAAAGCCGGATACTCATCAAACTGAGCGGACGGAAGAATAGCACCAAATTGGAAAGAAAGCCCTGATTTTGAATTTTGGGCGAAAGCTGTTGTCAGGCAAAACAGACACAGCATAATCATTACGGATAACTTTTTCATTTTTCCAAAAAATAAAAGATTATTATGTTAATAATGAATTATTTGTATTTTTCATTCATATTGATCATTTTATAGACCAGTGTGGCAGCCAAGACATCCGACACTTTGCTATCAGCCTGCGGGCAGAGTTCCACCACATCGAAGCCCACGACATGGCGCTGGCGGAACACCTTGTCCAAAAATTTCAGGGTTGGATACCATTGCAAACCTCCCGGCAGCGGAGTTCCGGTAGCTGGCAAAACGGAGGGATCCAAACCATCCAAATCGAAGGTGACATAGACATTGTCTGTGAGCCGCTCCACCGCCTTATCCATCCAAAGGTCATTATCGTAGATGTCGTGCGCATAGAAGACATTTTCGGGCACAAGGTTGTGCATCTCCTCCGTACACACATTGCGGATGCCCACCTGCACCACACGGGCATAGTCCTGCGCGCGGCGCATCACACAAGCGTGGTTGTATATGGAGTCGTGATACTCGTCACGCAAATCGGCGTGCGCATCAATCTGCAGCACGGTCAGATTCTCAAATTGCTCGCTCAGCGCACGGATGGCGCCCACCGAGACAGAATGCTCACCGCCTAACAGTATGGGAAACTTTTTCTGCTCCAGAAAATGACGGACCCTTCTACAAACGGATGCCACCATCGTATCCGGAGAAGAAAAATCATAGCCATAATGGTCCGTATGGATTCCGGCGTTGCAGGCTTCCATAGCATATTGCACGTCGTAAAGTTCCAAACTGTCGGACGCGTCCAGAATGGCTTGCGGCCCTTTGTCGGCGCCCTTCACAAAAGTGCTGGTGCCGTCGTATGAAACGGGCAACAAGACATAGCGGGCGCGTTCCAACTGGTAGAGCACATCATCCATATCCAAAAATTGCGACATCTTCTTTATCATAGGGCAAGTTCTTTAGCCAAAAATTCAGCGGTATAGCCAACTCCCTTATCCACAATCTGTTCGGGTGTGCCTTCGGCCAGCAGTTCACCGCCGGAGCGACCTCCCTCGGGACCCATGTCGATAATCCAGTCGGCCATCTTAATCACATCCATGTTGTGTTCAATCACGATTACCGTATTGCCTCTGTCCACCAGTTTGTTGAGCACATCCATCAAAATGGCGATATCATGGAAATGAAGGCCGGTTGTAGGCTCATCCAAGATATAGACGGTTTGTCCGGTCTCTTTTTTTGAGAGTTCCGCCGCCAGTTTTACGCGTTGCGCTTCACCGCCAGAGAGTGTGGTGGAGGATTGTCCGAGGCGTAGGTAACCGAGACCCACATCGGCCATGGTTTGCAGCGGGCCTACAATGGACGGAATATTCTCAAAGAAGGGAATCGCATGTTCAATATCCATTTCCAGAATATCGTTAATGGATTTTCCCTTGTACCTAACTTCCAGTGTCTCACTATTATAGCGTTTCCCATTACACTTCTCACAGGTCACATACACATCTGGCAGGAAGTTCATCTCAATGGTTTGCACACCAGCACCCTTGCACTCCTCGCAGCGTCCGCCGGACACATTGAAGGAGAAGCGACCGGGCTTGTAGCCCCGGATTTTGGATTCGGGCATATCGGCAAACAATCGGCGTATATCATCAAACACCCCCACATAGGTGGCCGGGTTGGAACGTGGTGTGCGGCCAATGGGTTGTTGGTTTATTTCTATAATTTTGTCAATATATTCCAAACCGTCAATTTCCGCATATTCCAACGGTTTCTTTTCCGAACGGTAAACATATTGATTCAGAATCGGATACAGTGTCTCATTAATCAATGTTGATTTTCCACTTCCCGAAACACCGGTCACACAGATCAAGGTTCCCAAAGGGAATTGCACCGTAACATTTTTGAGGTTGTTGCCGTTAGCGCCAATCAAAGTCAGAAAATTCCCATTCCCTGAGCGGCGTACCGCAGGCACTTCTATCTTCTTTTTTCCGTTCAGATAATCTGCGGTAAGGGTATCCACTTTCAAAATATCCTCATACGAGCCGCTGGCCATCACTTCACCTCCCCGCTCGCCTGCCGCAGGACCGATATCCACAATATAGTCGGCGGCTTGCATCATGTCGCGATCGTGCTCCACCACAATCACCGAGTTTCCCAAGTCGCGCAAATCCTTCAGCGATTGGATAAGGAGATGGTTGTCGCGCTGATGGAGGCCGATGCTCGGTTCGTCCAGAATATACATCACATTCACCAGTTGGGAACTGATTTGGGTGGCCAGGCGGATGCGTTGCGCCTCTCCACCAGAGAGCGACGCCGCGGAACGGTCTAACGACAAATACTGAATGCCCACATTGCAAAGGAAGTTCAGTCGGAACGAAATCTCACGAATAATTTCGGAGGCGATACGCTTTTTGGCGGGATCCAGTTTCTTGGGCAATTCCTTAATCCAATCTGCCAGTTCCGAGATGTCCATGTGAGCCAGTTCAGCGATGTTCTTGCCGTCCAATCGGAAATGGAGCGCTTCTTTTTTCAGGCGGGTGCCACCGCAATGCGGACAGGTTCCCATATTGATGAATTGGTTGATCCACTTGCGCATGGAAGCCGGTATGTTATCCGCATTGAGCGTTTGAATGTAGTTCACCACACCCTCAAACGATTTCTTCATCGGGGCAAGGCCCTCATACTCGCGTTTCACATACAACCACTCAGGCGATCCGTACAGCACCATATTCAAATTCTGTTCCGAAAGCTCGCTTATGGGATCGGACAACTTGAAATGGTATTTCTCGGCCAAAGCATCCAACTCTCTGAACAACAGCGTGTTCTTATACTCTCCTATAACTGCGATACCGCCGTTTTTGATAGATTTTGAGGAATCCGGGATTATTTTTTCCACATCCACTTCCGACACCACACCCAAGCCACTGCAATGTTCGCACGCACCGTATGGGGAATTGAACGAAAAACTGTTGGGTTCCGGTTCAGGGTATGAGATGCCGGTTGTAGGGCACATGAGGAACTTGCTATAGTTCTTCACCTCTCCCGAATCGTTGTCCAGCACCATAATGGACCCTTTGCCGAACTTCATGGCCAAATGGATGCTATTGGTCACCCGCATCGTGGAATACTGCGTGACATTAAGCGTATCGATTGCCAGTTCGATATCGTGTATTTTATAGCGGTCAACCTGCATATTGAGAAGCAGTTTGCGCATAGAGCCGTCGATGCGCACGCGGGTGAAACCCTGTTTACGCAGATTCTCAAAGAGTTCTTTATAGTGTCCTTTGCGTCGTTTCACGATAGGGGCCAACAGCGTGATGTGGCGCTCATCATATTGCGTCAGAATCAGGTCAATAAGTTCCTTTTCGGAATAGTGGACCATTTTTTCTCCGGTATTATACGAATAGGCATCCGCCACGCGGGCATACAAAAGTCGCAGAAAATCATATACTTCTGTAATCGTACCCACCGTGGAACGAGGATTTTTGTTGACCGTTTTCTGCTCAATGGAGATCACAGGGTTAAGTCCGGATATTTTGTCCACATCCGGATGTTCCAGATGGCCGATAAACTGGCGGGCGTATGCGGAGAACGTTTCCATATACCGGCGTTGTCCTTCGGCATAAATGGTATCGAATGCCAGTGATGACTTGCCGCTGCCACTCAAACCGGTAACCACGACCAGTTGTTGCTGCGGAATAGTCACGGACACATTCTTGAGATTATTCTCTCTTGCGCCGGTAACTATCAGTGAATCTTCTGCATACGTGTTATCTTCCATAATATGGCAGGCATTCGAAAAGAGGGTGCAAAAATAGCATAAAAAATCTGAATTTTTTGTAATTTTGCACCCGAATTTGAAAACCCCCTTTTTATGAACGATTTACTGGAGAAATTAGAACTCATATATCAACGTTGGTTGCAGATTGGAGAGGACATTGCCCAGCCGGACGCCATGTCCGACATGAAGAAATTCATCAAGATGAGCAAGGACTACAAGGATTTGCAGGCGGTGGTGGATGCGTACAAAAAGTACAAGGATGTGATTGGCAACATTGCCAACGCCAAGGAGATTGTGGCCAACGAGAAAGACGAGGAGTTCCGCGAGATGGCCAAGATGGAGTTGGACAATTTCATGGAAGAGAAAGAGAAATTGGAAGAGGACATCCGTTTGCTGTTATTGCCTTCCGATCCGCAGGACAGCAAGAACGCGCAAATGGAGATCCGCGCGGGCACGGGTGGCGACGAGGCCAGCATTTTCGCCGGCGACCTGTTCCGCATGTACCAGCACTATTGTGACAAGAAGGGTTGGAAGATTGAGGTGTTGTCCATGACAGAAGGCACCGTGGGCGGCTACAAGGAAATAGACTTTGCCGTGAACGGAGAGGGGGTTTATGGCATCATGAAATACGAGTCGGGCGTGCACCGCGTGCAACGCGTGCCGCAAACCGAGTCACAGGGCCGCGTGCACACTTCCGCCGCATCGGTGGTTGTGCTGCCCGAAGCTGACGAGTTTGATGTGGAACTCAAGCAGAGCGACATCAAGAAGGAGACCTTCTGCGCCTCCGGTCCCGGCGGCCAGTGCGTGAACACCACCTATTCCGCCGTACGCCTCACCCACATTCCCACAGGCATCGTGGTATCCATACAGGATGAGAAATCCCAAATCAAGAACCTGGAAAAGGCCATGCGTGTGCTGCGTACCCGTCTGTTCGAGATGGAGTACAAAAAGTATCTCGATGAAATCGCCTCCAAACGCAAAACCATGGTATCCACAGGCGACCGTTCCGCGAAGATCAGAACCTACAACTATCCGCAGAACCGCGTCACGGACCACCGCATCAACTACACCATGTACAACCTCGCCAACTTCATGAACGGCGACATTGAGGAGGTGCTTCAAGCCCTGCAGGTGGCCGAAAACGCCGAACGATTGAAAGAGGATATCGTCTAAACGTACAGCAATTTTCCTTCCACATTCTCATATCCCATATTGCGCAGTAATGCGCAATATTCGTCTATTTGCTTTTGGTATTGCTCGTGCGGATTACCTGTTTTGTAGTCTATCACCACTACCCTGTCATCGAAAAAGACCACTCGGTCGGGACGGTGCTCTTTCCCGTTCGCATCCAAAATTGTCACTTCATTCGACACACGCACACCTTGGGCGAAGCACGGGCGCAGTTCCGCATCCGCCATGACATGGGCAAAAACCTCACGCAAACGAGGCTTCTTAGTTTCATCCACATCCGCAACACATTGTTCCACAGCATCTTCTGTTTGCGGAAAATCGGACAGCCGAGATAAGAAATCGTGGACAAAAGTTCCTTCGGCGCGCGGATCGTCAGCCGAAATTTCCGGTTCGTACACCATCTCTATCTGCCCGAACTCAAAATCCGACTTCACCATTTCAGGCGTAACGGCCGGATTCTGATCCGCATCCGAATTCTTCTTTTGGGGTTTCTTCCAATCCAAGTCACCAAGATAAAAATACCGATCGTCTTCCTCGTCATGCTCGATACTCAAAAAGGGCTTATATTTTTGAGAATCAACATCTTGAGAATCGTCCCTTTTAAGCGTGCAAAAAGATTTAAGATTATCGCCATACGCGTTTTTTGTCTCTTTCTGGGCGGAAATGTACAGCATGTCACGCGCACGGGTCTGTGCCACATACAACACATTCAACTCATCCATGTTGGCACCAAGTCGTTCTTCCACAAATTTCGCTTCATACGATGAGCCAATGCTGTTCTTATCACTCAACTCCACATAAGCCACCTTCCTGTCATCCACTTTGTCCCAAACTGGAATAGGTTTCTCCCTCGGACTGGTATTTGGCAAAATCACCACGGGATATTGCAATCCTTTGGAGGCATGTATCGTGCTGATATTGATGGCGTTTTGACCAGGGGGCAAGGTCAGGGAAGGCAATTTGTCGTTATCCACCTGCTGCCACCACCACATCAGGAATTTGGAAATCTCACCGTTGTAGTTCTGCAAATACTGCCACACATAACTCTCAAACTCAACCAAGAACGGACTTTGCAGATTCTGCATGCCATAATAGAGAATGATGTCTTTCACCAGCAGGAAAAGCGGCTCGGCAAGCCATTTCTCGCGAGGAATGGGCTTCTGGAACCTCTCTGCCAGGAGTTTTTCGAAAAATCCGGCCTCTTTTATTTTAGGGACATAGTTGGAAAAAATGTCATGTTCATGCTGCAATTGTGCGACATGATACAGGATTGTGCTTTTGGACACGGAATCGTCGGGGTGCAACAGATACTGGAGCGTGTAAATGATGAGATTCACATCCACCGAAGCACCCAAACTGAGCGATTTTTTTGTAACCACATTCCATCCCATTCGCAACATAGTGTCTGCCAATCGTTTGCACACCTTATGGTCACGACAGAGAATGGCAATATCACGGTCAGCGTAGCCGCGCGCGCGGGCATCTTCCACGGCACACAACACATCCATATCCTGTACTTTAATGGCATCATCATTCAACACCTGATCCAAAAAGTCTTTGTCTAACGGACGATTTAAGCGCTTATATTCCTTTTTATCTTTAGATGTGAATGTGAACACCTGCACCAATCCCAGCTTCTGGAAGAACACCTGCTGTTTCAACCCCTCCGCATAGTACTTGTCCAAACCCAACTCCTTGGAATAATAATCAAAGAACTCATTATTGAATTCCACCACCGACTTCATCGAGCGATAATTGGTGTCTAACGGAACCTGCTCATAATGGTCCTTGTCTATCACACGCAAATCCGAATCTTGTTGTAAACGATTGTAATCCAAAAGCTTATAAAACAAATCCGCATCTCCGTTGCGGAAACGGTAAATAGCTTGCTTCACATCCCCGAAGAGGGAAACCTGGCGGTCGGATTGGGAGAGGGCGTTATTGATAATGATGGGTTTGAGGTCATCCCACTGCATTTTGGAGGTGTCCTGAAACTCATCGATAAAGAAATTCTCAAACTTGATGCGGTCGAAGAGCGTCTCAAACCCGCGTTGTTGGATCGTCTTGTAAATCAGCGTATTGGATTCTCCAAGAATAAACACATTATTTTGGCGTTTGATTTCTTCCATCTTCAGCTTCAAATCATTCAGCATCAACAATTTGTCCGCATTTTTATTCCGGATTTCGCTGTCAAGGTACTGTCCGCGCCATTTATTCTGCACATCGACCATCCGTTTGAAACAATCTTCAATATGAGGCAGGCACTCGTCAATCCGCGCCTGTTCGTCATCTGTAAAGCTACCCTTTTTGAAAAGTTTGCCCTTTGCTCCTCTGAAATCTTCAAAACACTTCACATAATTGCCAATCGGATCCTCTTGGACTTTAGTAAACCACTTGTTCAAGCTGTTTTTTTGAAAATTGAGGTCTAGTTTTTTCATCCAGACATCCCCCTCTTGCGTAATCGTTTTCAATTTATTTTTGAGAATATCGGGAATGGTTTTTATGTTTTTTCTGAGATTTTGAATATATTTCCGCATCTCTTCCTCGTTGGAACCGGCCAGAATTTCAAGATAATCGAGATTTTTCTCCGCATTATCGTAAAGGATTTCCAGCGTGGTTTTCAGAACCCGGTCCACATCCATTCTGCCGGTATCCTCCATCGCATTGTCTAACAAGAAGATAACACGGCGCGCCAAATCCGATTCAGCGGACAGTTCGTTCAAAAGTTGGTCGATGGCCTGGAGATAAAACTCATCCATGTCAATCTGCACGGCATAATTGAGATTGAGGTCCAGGGTAAGGGCCGACGAGCGTATCACACGCTGGAAGAAGCTGTCGATAGTGGATATCGTGAAGCGCGCATAATCGAAAATGATACGCCGGAGCAGTTCTTTGGATTCAACCGCCAAGAATTGTTCCATCACATTCTCCTCCAACTCCGGATTCTCACCGAAAAGTTTTTTCACCACCATGTCATAGATGGCTTTTGTGCCATCATCAAACGAACTTTTTTTCTTGAAGGCCATAATGTGCAGTGTTTGCACAATACGGCTCTTCATCTCGCTACTGGCGTTATTGGTAAAGGTAATGGCAAGGATTTTCTGGTATAAATCCAACTGGTGTTCGTCAATATGTTGGCTGATATGGCGTTTGTCGAAACGGAAGCAGAGAGACAGATAATCGGCGACAAGGTTGGTGGTTTTGCCGGAGCCGGCGGAAGCGGAATAGGTGGTAAACATATAAAAATTAAAAATTCAAGGTTCAGAAATCAAAGTGCAAAGTTACAAAAAAGCACCGAAGAATGCGTCATATTGCGTATCTTTGCAGCCCTAAAAAACACATTATGCTAAAAATTGAAAACCTGCATGTTTCCATTAAAGGAAGAGAGATATTAAAAGGTGTGAATCTGGAAGTTAACGCCGGGGAGGTGCACGCCATCATGGGGCCTAACGGCACCGGAAAGAGCACCTTGGCCTCGGTCATTGCCGGCAAGGACGGCTATGATGTCACCGAAGGTAACATTATCTACAAGGGCAAAAACCTGATGGATTTGAGCATTGAGGACCGCGCGCGCGAGGGCATTTTCATCGGATTCCAATATCCCGTGGAGATTCCGGGCGTGAGCATCGCCAACTTCATGCGCACCGCACTGAACGAAATACGCCAATACCGTGGTCTTGACCCGCTGAACGGCGCACAGTTCCTCAAACTGATGAACGAGAAAAAGAAGGTGGTGGAGCTGACCGAAAAACTCAGCAACCGCTCCGTGAACGAAGGGTTCTCCGGCGGCGAGAAGAAACGCAACGAGATCTTCCAAATGGCCATGCTCGAACCCACCCTGTCCATTCTGGACGAGACGGACTCCGGCCTGGACATTGACGCCCTGCGTATTGTGGCCAACGGTGTGAACCAACTCAAGAGCCCCGACAACGCCACCATCGTCATCACCCACTACCAACGCCTGCTCGACTACATTGTGCCCGATGTGGTGCATGTGCTGTTTGACGGTAAAATCGTGAAAACCGGTCAGAAGGAACTGGCACTGGAACTCGAAAAGCGGGGGTATGACTGGATTAAAGAAGAGTACGAACAACGAAAACTCAGCTAAATGAAGCCCTTTGACGAATATTCCAAACAGTTGAAGAACTATACGCTGCAACAGCAGCCGGATCCATATCTGCCTGTAGAAGAATATTTTACCTGCCAGGTAGCCAATATGGGCTCCGTCATGCTGCCGTTGCTCAACGGTTGGTATGTGCATAAGGATTCCCACCTTACCCGCTATGAAAACGGTGTGGTGGCCGGAAGTCTGAAAGCCGCCATCCAGGAGTGTCCCGAACTGGTGGACGCCCATCTCAACCAACTTGCCGCCGAAGACAAGGACGACCTGACTGCCTCCAACGAGACGCAATACACCGACGGCATTTTCATCTATGTGCCTGACAATGTAAAAGTTCCACAACCCTTCCAAATCGTTTCCCTAGTAAACTCCCGCGAGGACCTGCTGGTGCAAACCCGCAACATCATCCATGTGGGCAGGAATGCGGAACTCTCGCTTATCCAATGCGACGACTCCTCCAAATACGGCAAGACATTCCTGAACATTTTCACGGGAATCTTCCTGGAGGAAAACGCCCGATTGCACTATTACAAAACCGAGAATAAGGAAGCGGAATCCCTGCTTTTCCACCACATCAATGTCTATCAGAAACAGTATTCCTTCTTCCTCTCCAACGCCATCACCTTCAATGCGGGTTATGTCTGCAACAACATCCGCGTGAACCTCAACGAACCCTTTGCGGAAGCGCAACTGTACGGTCTTTATCTGGTTGACAAAACGCAAAATTGCGACAACCGCATCAAAGTGCTGCACAACTGCCCCGACTGCAAGAGTTTCCAACTGTACAAGGGCATTATGGACGATGATGCGGAGGCCAGTTTCCATGGTCATGTGGTGGTGCAGCCCGACGCACAGCGTACTAACGCTTTCCAGACCAACCGTAACATCCTGCTCACCGACAAGGCGAAAATCAACACGCAGCCGTTCCTGGAAATCTATGCCGACGATGTGCAGTGCAGCCATGGCGCCACAGTTGGGCAACTGGACGACGAAGCCTTATATTACCTCCGCACACGCGGTATCGGAGAACGCAGCGCGCGCAAACTGCTCATGTTCGCCTTCGCCAACGAAATCTGCCAACATGTGGACATCCAGGCGCTGAAAGACCGTCTCAGCGACATGGTGCAACGCCGCTTGGATGGTGAACTCACCATCTGCGACCAATGCATGATGCATAACGCGGACAATGGGCAACTCATCTTCCCCATAGATCCCACAAAACTGTAAACCAGCATTTTACAATGAAAATAAAGCTGATTTGGATCGGGAAAACGGACGGTGATGTCTTTGATACCGCCATTCAGCAATATACGCAGAAAATCAAATTTTACACGGTATATGAGCCCGTGGCCATTCCGTATTTGAAAAACACCAAGTCGCTTTCACAAGAGGAACAGAAAAAGAAAGAAGGGGAACTCATCCTGAAAAAAATAGAAACGGGCGATTATGTGGTTTTGTTGGATGAGCGCGGCAAAGAATTCACCTCCAAAAAATTTGCGCAATTCATTCAGCAGCAAGCCAATAGTGGAGCCAAGTCGGTGGTGTTCATCATCGGTGGCGCCTACGGTTTCTCGGATGCGGTTTATGCGCGCGGCAATGCCCAGATGGCGTTGTCGCAGCTCACCTTTCCGCACATCATGACTCGACTGATCTTTGCCGAGCAATTGTATCGGGCGTTCACGATTTTGCATAATGAGCCATATCACCATTGAATGTTTTAGATTCCGCCACACGCGGCGAGATGGTGGTAACCATTTATAAAAAAAATTACCATGAATTATAGTGACATACGACATCAGCTGCATCAGTTGGCGGAGCCCTCCGGAGCGGAGGTCTTCACGCAACAGTTTATTATAAACACACTTAGCGGGTTTGAACCCACACATATCCATGTTTTCCAGAACTCGCTGAATTTGTTGGCGGTCTATGACTTTGGTCCTGGCGGCAGCACCATCCTAATTCGGGGCGACTTTGACGCGGTGCGCGTGCCGGAGACTTTGGACCTGCCGTACGCCTCGCGCACGCCGGGCGTATCGCACAAGTGCGGGCACGACGGGCACACCACCATCCTGTTGGGGTTGGCCGAGCAGTTGCACCTCCATCCGCTGCCAAAAGGGCGCGTTTTGCTCTTCTTTCAGGCAGCGGAGGAAACGGGCGAGGGTGCCGGAAAACTGCTGGAGACGGGCATTCTGGAAAAATATCGTCCGAGCAAGGTCTATGCGCTGCACAACATTCCGGGCGCGCCGTTGGGCGCCGTGGTTTGCAAAGAAGGCAGTTTCACCTGCTCGGTTATCAGTTGCGACATCGAGCTACACGGGCGCACCGCGCATGCGGCGGAGCCGTTGAAGGCGGTGAGTCCCTACCCTGCCGCCAAGGCCATCGCCGACCGGTTGTTGGCCATGAACCGCTACGATATGAGGCAGGATGATTTCCGCCTGCTCACGCTGGTGGAGTTCCGCATTGGTGAGCCAGCCTACGGCGTGGCCGCCGGGCATGGCGTGCTGCGGTTCACGATTCGTGCCAAGGACGACGAACTGCTGCAACAAACCCGCGCCGAAGTGGAGCGCATTGCGGAGGAGGAGACGCGGACCGCCGAAGGACTGAGCAGCGACATCGCATGGAAAGAGTATTTTGCCGCTTCCAAGAACCACAGAGATGCTGTAAACAGCATCAAAACCGCCGCGGAAACGTGCCAGTTGGAATACATGGAAAAAGAGGTTCCCTTCTCATGGGGCGAGGACTTCGGCCTGTTGACACAGCATTATGATGGTGCACTCTTCGGTTTAGGCTCAGGAGAAGACCAACCGCCCTTGCATCATCAGTTGTTTGATTTTCCGGATGAACTGGTGCCTGTGGGGGTGAAGCTTTTCAAAACATTATTGGAAAAAGAGAAATAACAAAAAAGAGCATCAATGATGCTCTTTTTTCATTTGGCGGACCGGACGAGACTCGAACTCGCGACCCCATGCGTGACAGGCATGTATTCTAACCAAACTGAACTACCGATCCGTTTGTTTTTTCAACGCCGCAAAAATACACTTTTTTTCAATTATATGATATTTTTGCGAATATTTTTTTTGTTTTATATATTGTTGATTACAAATATATTACAACAAAGTGTCGATTTTTATCATCTTTGTTTTATTCTCAAACAGGCAAAAAAGCGAAGCATTTTCCATTTGATCCACCAAATTCGCCAATTTCACCTTTTACATTTCACCAACTTCACCCCATGTACCCATTTTACCTCTTTAACCATTCATCAGAATCTCCAAGTCAAACCAAAATAGTAGAGGAATGGGAGCTGATAAATGACCTCATTGGAAATTCTGTTCACATAGAACACATTTCTATAGTTATAAATATTGGAGAAGGAGATGCTCAACTCAAGAGAATTACGCTCGCCCAAATGGAATTTCTTTTTGGCGCCGATATCCAATCTGTGGTAATGGGGCAACCGGGCCTGGTTAAGACCGGCCAACAGGAAATAGATGTCTTCGTTATTGGATACATAGTCATCGTTGATGGTAGTCGGCACATAGTGCGGATAATAGGCCTGTGTTTGGGTGAACGGGAATCCTGTACCGAAATTCCAGCGGGCGTCCACCTGCCAAGAGCGGCGTTTGCCGAAGGAATAAGACACCAACAAGTTGACATTGTGTCTTCTGTCAAAGTGCGGGTTATAAGACACCACACCATCCGTACGCTTCACCCAACCAAGAGAGTACACTAACCAGACATAGAAACCCTTGTCGTCATATTTCACCGTAATATCCCCACCATAAGCGCGTCCTTTTTCCCAGATAAACTCATTATCGGTATCGAACATCTTGTAACGGTTGGCGGAAATCAGCTGTGAGAAATTCTTGAAATAGCCCTCCACATTGATGCTGATCTGACTGATGGGGTCGTACTCCAATCCCGCAATGATATGTTGCGCTTTCTGCAGTCTCCCCTTAATGGTATCCGTACCGTTAATCATGGTAGCAGGAAGCAGGCCGCTGCTTACCGGAGAGGACATGAATCCATTAAAAAGACTCACCACATCCTGGTCAGAAGTCACCGCAATCAGGTTTTGGGAATAGAGTCCGCCTGCCAATTTGAATCGCAGATTACGGAGGATATTATATTTCAGTGCCAAACGGGGTTCCGGGGAGGCCTCGCCCACGGCATAATAATACTGCAGGCGGAAACTGGGTTCCAACAACAATTTATTACGGAAATTGTACTTGAACTTCGCAAAGAAGGAGATATCCGTGGTATGGTCTTCAATATCCACGGGCGAACCGAAATTCGTGTAATAGGAATAAGCCGTATTAAAGCCCACCGTTTCCACGCCCACATTCAACACGCTTTTTCCAAGATAATAATTGAAGGCAAGATTGAATGTGAAGCCATCCATCGTGCTGGTTTTGGGTTTAAACAACTCTTTCTCGTCTAATGTGCAAATATATTTGGAATATGCCAAAGCGCCCTCAATGGTGATGGGCACATCACCCGGCACAATCAGGAAGTTGGTACCGAGTCCCCAGTTGTTCCATTTGTATGTGGCAATAGAACTGTAATTCACCATGTCGTTGAAATCAAAGCCAAACACATTCCATTTGGTGCCGTTGCGTGTGGAGAGGGTGAGTTTGCCATAAAGGTCCCAAAAACTGTAGGGCAGGCCTTCTTTCCCCACATAGGGGTAAAACAACTTGGAGGCCGGTTCAAGATAGGAACCTTTGCCGGACAGAATGAAACTCAAAGCCGTTTTACGGTCGTCCTTCAGTTTGACCAGCGGGCCTTCCAGCAGCAGTTGGGTTTGGATATTGCTGACATCAACCTTTCCGGAAATACGCTTTTTGTTGCCGTCACGGGTTTTGATATCCATCACGGACGAGACCCTGCCACCGAATTCCGCACCAAAGCCGCCGGTATAGACATCGGCACTGCTCATAATATCCATGTCGAACACGGAAAAGATGCCCACGGAGTGGAACGGGTTATACAGCAGCACGCCGTCCAGTAACAGCATATTCTGCACGGGTGTACCGCCGCGCACATAGAGCTGGCCGCCTTGGTCACCCGTAGAAATCACACCAGGAAGCACTTGGAGGTACTGGGCAAAGTCGGGTTGTCCGCCGATGGAGGGCATTTTGCTCATATCCTTGGGCGTTACGCTAATCACGGAAGTTCTCGTTTCCTGCTCCTTACGCTGCCCTTCACCCTGAATCTGCACCGCATCCAATGTGGTGGAAACCGGCACTAAAGAATAGCGTTTTGTGATTACGGCATCCTTGTCCACGACGATAGAGTCAATAATGTCGTTGTATCCCAAGAAGGAGACTTTTACGGCATATTTCCCTTTCGGAATCTTATTGATGACAAAGGCGCCTTTGGCGTCAGAGAGCGCACCGAGAGAGGTTCCCATCAACTGCACAGTACAATAAGGCAAGGTTTCACCGTTTGAGTCATCGTAAGTGAAACCTTTCAACATTGTATTCTGGGCGGAAAGCGACAGCAATCCGCAAATAAAACCCAAGAGGAGTAAGAATTTCTTCATTCGCCTAAAAAATTAAGGCGCAAAGATACAAAAAAATTAAAGTGCTTGCCAACCGATGTCTTCCCGATAGAAAAGATCGGGAGCGTCGATGGTTTTCACGCCCTCATAGGCGTCTTTTTGGGCAGATTGGATATCTTTTCCCTGCCCCACAACGAACAGCACGCGGCCGCCGTTCGACACCCATTGACCGTCATTTTTAGCTGTACCCATGTGGAACACAGTCTGTTTCACCTGATCGAGATTACGGATGGGAAGACTTTTCGCATATTTTCCGGGATAGCCCTTGGCCGCGAGCACGACACCCAAGAAAGCGTCGTCATAAAATTCGGTGGTCACCTCTTTATGTTGCAGCAGGTCGAGTACGGCTTGCAGGAAGTCGCTTTTCATTTTGGGGAGCACAACTTCTGTTTCCGGGTCGCCGAAACGGGCGTTGAACTCAATCACTTTGGGGCCGTCTTGGGTCAGCATCAGGCCGCCGTAGAGCACACCGCAGAAGGGGCATCCTTCGGAGCACAACGCTTTCGCGGTGGGTTTCATAATATGTTCCACCGCCCAAGTCACTTGTTCTTTGGGTATTACGGACACCGGAGAATAGGCGCCCATGCCACCCGTATTGGGGCCTTTATCGCCATCGTAGGCGCGTTTGTGGTCCTGCGCTATCACCAAGGGCACCACTTGTTCACCGTTCACCAGTGTCAGCAGGGAAAATTCAGGGCCTTGCAGAAAGTCCTCCATCACCACCCGGCCTTTTCCAAAATGGTTGTCCTCCAGCATATCTTTAAGTGCGGCGTCCGCTTCTTCGGCAGTCATGGCCACCACCACACCTTTCCCGGCGGCCAATCCGTCGTATTTGATCACAATAGGGGCTCCTTTGGCATCCAAATAGCGTTTCGCCTCCTGATAATCCTCAAAAGTGCGATAAGCGGCAGTAGGGATGTTGTATTTGTCCATCAGTTCTTTGGCAAACTGTTTGCTGCCCTCAATGCGCGCGGCGGCTTGTGTGGGGGCGAAGATGGGAAGTCCTGCCTTATGGAACTCGTCGGCGATCCCATTCATCAAGGCCGCTTCAGGACCAACGATGGTAAGATCGATGCCCTGTTCCTTGGCGAAGGTGCAAAGAGCCGCAGTATCGTTTTCGTCAATGGGGACCAGGTGCACCGGAGCACCGGTTTTCTCCGTAATCGTTAGCATTCCGGCATTGCCAGGGGCAATGTAGAGTTGAGGTTTGAGCGCAGATTGGGCAGTTTTCCAAGCAATGGCGTGTTCGCGGCCGCCACGACCGATAATCAATACTTTCATCATTCTGATTTTGTTATGACATATCCATGAAAACGATCCATCACCTCGGCCACATAGTTCACGGTATGCTTGCCGGGATAATAACCGCATTTGACAACAGGGTCCGTATAGTAATCCTTGTGTGATTTCAGCATCAGATATTCAGCCACATCCGGCCAATGCAGGTAATCACCACCATATTTCTTGCACAGTTCTTGCGCATCCAAAATATGTCCGGGACCGGAATTGTAAGAACCTGCCACAAAATAATAGATGTCTGAAGTGTCCACCTTATTGACGAATATCTTATACAGATAGGAAATATATCTTGCTCCCGCCCAAATCTGGTCCGCCACAGAAGATGTGTCGGAGATACCGTACCGTGCTCCGGTGGCAGGCATCATCTGCATGATGCCAAAACTGCCGCCCATACCAATCAATCCCGTCACAAAGTGTGACTCCTGATAGATGATGGAGGACATGAACCGCCAGTCCAAATTATAACGCGCACAGGCGGATTTCATATACTGGTCATAGGAGGAGATATTGTCGCGTCTGCTGCCAAAAGAGCGTTGGATTATATAGGATTGCGGCGACAAATATCGCTCGCACAATCTTTTATATTGCTTGGTCGTAACAAATTCCCGCAACCACTGGTTGATAATATTGTTAAGGGTGTCTTGGGCACTGTGCAACACCCAGGTGCGCGGAAAGTTCTCCCCCACCCTCGGGCCTAAGGACAGCGACCGGTAAAACGGCAGCAATGTGATGGCCTCATTATAATTGCACACGATATAGTCCACTTTTTTATCCTCCAGCATGTCAAACAGATCCTCCATTTCCACACCCTCATCCTTCTGGAGTTTCCAGTTGTGGGGATCTCCCAAAATGGAGAAATCGACAGGATGCAGATAGTTTTCCGGAGCATGCACAACATGCAGGGTGTCGGTATCCAGCTTGGTCTTTTTCCGGGTGATAAGCACCGGATAAGTATAAGAATGCGGTTCCGACTCACAGATGTACCATGGTTGGTAATTGGACTTGTCAAAATCAAATCCAACCACATCATATTGGTCACTAAAGGATTTCAGAAAAGTTTTTTTCGGATCGGTTTCAATGTCGATAACCACCGGCCGATTAAGATCGGCACCCAGTTGACGAATCAAATCATATTGGAACCCAATAACAGATCCCTGATACACAAAGTAATCAGCGGCGTGATAGAAAATCAGGGCTTTTATCGTGTCACCGTGCCCCACGGGCTCTTTCTGCTGACGCTTCTCCATTTTCTCTATTAGAGGCAATGGTTGAATCCTATCATGTGAAAACAGGATGATAATCAGTGCAGCAACTGCGACAGCAATAAAAATATAACTAACGTGTTTGCGTTTCAAAATAATGTTTTTAGCATTATTTCATCCACTTCGTCAATTAGAAAAAAGCAGTCAGGGCAGTATATTGAGTAATGCAAATGAAAAACTAGAAGATGATAATCTTATTCAAGTAGGCTTTGGCCTGAGCAGGATTGTTGTCCGCCGGATTCTTCATATTAACCACATTATCCTCATCCACCTTCAACTCGATGGTGTCACAATAGATCCAGGAGGAAGTGCTGTCTTCATTGACCAAGGTGTCTGTCGTGAGAACCACTCTCAACAGAGCGGGATATCTCATACCTTCAAAGGAGGCAATGCCCTTTGTGATTTTACCTTGTATCTTGGCCATCGTCGTATCACAATAGTTGTACCTTGCATTTACAGAATCGTACATGAGGTATTTCGTCGTGTCAATGTAGAAATGGCCATTATCTTTATCGGAAATCAAGGAATCATTTGAGCCGTCATAGTAACATGTAATCTTGAATCCCAATGGTTTTTCCTTCTGGCATTGGACAAAGCATATCACCATGATCATAGCGGCGACTACCGGTAATAAAAATCTGAACTTTTTCATATTCATAATATTTAGAGGCGGCAAAGATAATAAAAAAATTATTGAGTGAGCATCAATGTTATCGCAATACCCGTTTCAAAATTCATATTATTGTATTGATTTTGAATATGCGGACGGTTAATAGTATGGTCATAGAAGAATTTCAAACCCACCATTTGACTGAACTGATACTCTGCGGCAACATTAATCGTCACATTTAGCAAACCTGAGGTAACCTGGCTCAAATCCTCGCCCTCAATCTTACGAAGAATGGTCATATTGTCCTTGATACCCACACCTGCGGTGAGATTCAAGTCGCTGACAAACTGACGTTTAACACCCGAGAACACGAGACCAAGTTTCAAATCTTTGAATCGGTAACCTCCCGACACGGAAAGTTCCTTGGCAGTGGTTTCCGTAATCTGGTTATTTGCGAAACTCAAAGCAATATTTCTGGATTGCTTGTATTCCACCTTCAGCAGCATGCTGTTTTTCAAGGTCATATCGAAACCGATAAGCGGACCGAACTGTTCCGAAATGGCAATTTGGTTGATTTCATATTGAGGCATAAAGTCGCCCAACGCATTACGCGCGTCGCCACCTTCCTTGTAGGACACATTAGTCGCATAACTGCCCACTTGATAAGTACAGGTGTAATTATGGATCAAAGACAAGCTCTGGAACACTTTATCCACGCCTTTGATTTTGGAGAATCCGTTATAATTGAGGCGCCAGTTAGGCAGCGGTATCTTCAAGAAAGGCGTTGAGATATCCATTTTGGTAGCGTCCTTGCCCATATAGGCCGTGAAGAATGAATTCATGAGCACATCCTGCGCCACTCCGCTATAACCATCCGGGAACCCGTTTTCTGGATTGACGGTACCATCTGTTCGGGGATCATCCGCCGCCAGGCGTTCTGCCAATTGCAAACGCACATCCTTGAAGTTGTCAAACAGCACCTCGTGGTCGGCGAAGAAAGTTTTCAAACCGCAATAAGTCATGCTAAACGCGCCATTGCGTTGCGGAGTGTAGTGGGAGATATTCCCTGCCTCATCCACATGGAAATACTCGGAGAAATTCTGGGTGAAATTACGGTTTGCGGACACATCTATCCTGAAATTTTTGAACGGTTCAATAGAGGCGCGAATGTTCAGCACTTCATTATGAGTCCGCTGATATGCGGTATTCATCAGCGAGTCAGTAGTCAGCCAATGTCCGTGCGCACCCAAGGCCTGCACATCGGGTTGTCCGCCAAACACGAACAAGAAGCCAGGCGAACTGTTGGTGAAATCGATACCAAACATATTGGGTGTTCCCATATATCCCGGCAAGGTTGTTCCATTGCCTTGGGAATAGTTGACCGACACATTCCTCACCATCATCAGGAAACGGAGCGTACCGTCAAGAATAATCTTGCCGTAATTGGGTTTCTCTTTCAATGAATCCTTTGCTGTGGTGTTTTCATCATCCTGCTCCTTACTGCCACGCTTATTGTCGTTTGCGGTCTTGGACCCTCTATTACGGTTGTTGTTCTGCTGGCTGCCCTGGTTCACTTTCTTCAGATAGGGAATCGTATTGTATAAGGTAACAAAGTTCACAGAAGCGTTACCCTGAAGCGAATTGGAGTTTTGAATCGTATTTCCGAGATAAGCGAGGGAGAGGGCGGAAGCTGTGTACTGATAATTAGAATTATAGCGCACATTAGCGGTTATCCATTTGAACAATGGGATCTTATTGATCGGAATCTGATAAGTTCCGGTGAAGGTCTGTCGGAAATCGGTGGTACGGCCACCCCGTCCGAGGCAATGCCATACAGAATCCTTCTTCACGCGTGTGTCAATCAAACCGTCCGGTTCGTCAATACGGGCAGAGGCGTCTGCGCGATATTCCAATTTCAAACTTTGGAAAATATCCCAACTCAAAGCATAGTTACGGGTCCAGTTGAACGATTTCACAAAACTCGTATCTACAATGATGTTTCCACGGCTCTTGGGACGATATTTGAACTCCTGCATGTCACGGTGCAACGATGTGCGGATCGTAACATTCTTGGGCATAGGTGTAATGTTGAAATCACGAATCAACTGGAGCCATTTTGACTTCATCCACTTAATCTTGTTGAACGGACGGAAGTTTTTCGGATTGGTACTGAAAGTATAACCGATCTCACCATGATGGATAAACTCATTATTCAGTTCCAAATCCTCGTCTCGCTGTTTGAGTTCGGAATACGAGTAAGACAAATCCAGGTTTTCAATATCCCAAGGGTGCATCTTGAGTTTTCCACCATCAAGGTTACGCTCCTTACGCACATTCATCAAGTTCACATTCTGGCGTTGCGTGAACGCATTGGTCAGATAGCGTATGGAATCGCGCTCGGCTGCCGTTTCATAGGTTGCCAAGTCATCCTTCAATTTCACATCGGGATTCAGCGGATTGTATTCCGGCTGGCTCACGCCCAGTGAGTAGTCGTAATGCAATGGTATCTTAATGTTCCACTTCTCAGGGAACAGGATCTTTCCACCATCGATATTCGTGGCGATGTCCAGATTATACTTGGTCTCCATTGAGCGTTCGGTCACCGACTGCTCAATGCTACCGAATCCAGGCGTGGAATAGGTGCCTGACACGGTCAGGTCGCCCACATCGGCCAGATTGAGTCGAGCGCGCATGGTGGCGGCAAAACCCTGCCTATCATCGAACCCGCAAAGACGGAGTTCGTTGATCCACATTTCCACCGACTTCGGCAACATGTCATCCTGGTCATTCAAGGTCTGTTTCTTCGGATTTCGGATACCTATCATAATCGTGGTGACTTCTGCCAAGTTAGGCACACCCACCACGGTCATCTTATTATTGTTATCCAATATTCTGGAATAAGGCACCTGGTTGCCCAAGTGATTGCCCCTGCGGACGGCCACATTACGTTCCTGCTTCAATGCCACTAAAGAGTCCAGATGGACAAACATGCGGTTTGCCTCCGGCCAAATGGCATTAGTGTCCTTGCCCACTGACCACGGGGTGATTTCAACCGGCATTTCATACTCATAGTAGTTTTCGGTATAGTCGGAACCCAAACGGACAAAGCAAGTCACATCGCCTTTTTTCAGATCACCGGAGCTGTACACATCCTCAGCATGTACGAACATCTGCAAGTTGTTGAACTGGCGAAGGTCATAGCTGGTGTTCTTATAAACCGCTCTGGCGTCACCATCGGGCAGTTCCACCGCTTTCATAGACAATGCCTGCTCATTAATCTGATACAAGGTAATACCGTTCAATGTTTCGCGTTCTATGCCCGGAGGGAGCACATACGGGATCGGGGTACGGTTGGCGTTCTCCTCATAGCTGACGGTTCCCACATAGAAAGAGCCCTCACCGTCGCCCTGGGTGGGCAGATAGTCACCCTCCTCCTGCAAACTGAGGTTATAGGTTCTCCAATCACCGCGAACCAGTTCAAATGTGGCCAAACGGCACACAATCGGCTCCTCAAATTCACGCATAAAGACACGCAGGAATCGTATGGAGTTAAAACCGGAGATTCCATTCACCACCTTATCAGGATTGTGAATGGGAATACGGAACTGATACCACTTGGTCACAGGACGGGATCCATCGGGAAGTTGGTCGGGAACGGCTTCAAACACATCGTTGATGTAGTTTTCGCCCACCACCATTTTTTCCGGGGAGAGGTCAATCACATATTGATAATATTTCTCTTCCTCACTCAGCGTATTGTCGTTATTCATATCCTCAAGGTTCGGCAATTGTGTGGCCGCTGTGGGATATGACTCCGGACTTTGCGCGTCGGTCGGGGAGTTGCCTTCGGTATTGTTAAAATATTTGTAGCGCTCCACCACCTTCAAATCATTATTGTCGTAGTCTGTGCCGCGGAAATAGTGGTAGTTATCGCCTGATGGGTCATTATATGCGTTCTGGTATGCCTGGGAAGCCACTCCGAACTCGTTGGCAACCTGCTGAATGTATTTGTCATCAAAATGATCACGCTCACGGGAATCCTGCAATCCGTCAAAACCCACATCCTGGTATAAGCGTGCCTCCTCTTGTGGACTGAAAGCATTGACAATCAGCTGGGTAGTCGGCACACGACCCCAAACCGTGAATTCCACATTGTCGTCGGAACCATCTTCAGGCAAACCGTTTTCGAAAAATTTGACACCATCGCGGAGCACATCCTCGGAGATGTCACCCAAGTTGAAATAGAGTTTTCCGCCTTTATGTTCCGGATTATCGATAAACGGGTCCATCATCCAGAACTCGATATATTCATAGTTGGAAGATTCAAAATCCGTATTGTCGAATTTGCGCATGATACCGCCCCAGCGCGATTTCGGGTCCACCAGGGAACCGTCTTCGTTAAGACCTTTGGAAAAACCTTCATAACCTTTCACATCATAGTTATAAGGTCCTCTTTCTTCAGGATAGAACGCCAAGTTAAACACAGTCATCTGAGTGGAAAGGGCAGTGGTTCCGGAATTCTGCTTATAGGGGAACAATTCGGGCTCATAAACCGCACGCGCATACGGTTTGGAAAGATCTTCAGCCGTCAGATTTTTCGGTGTGGCGTTGTTGCGGTTATAGAACAGAGGGTCGATGATATACCAAGCCAAACGGGCGCGGTTGTAACCGTAAGCCAGTTTTCTGCGCGCATTGTCCGACACGCTGGTTCCTTGCGCTTCCGGGAAAATGTCGGGTTGGCCTTGCGGGGTGGAAGCCAGCACCCAATTGGACATTGTAGTGAGGTCAATGGTAGATTTGGACCCCTCGAAATCATCAATATAAGTGGTTCCTTTCTTACCGATAACCCTGGAGTGACCGGGCACGAAATGGGCAAACTCACCCTCCATGTTCAAGAATGACTGGGTAGTTGTACTGTGGAATGTCAACTTGTCAATCATCTTAGTGATAAACGGCGTTTCCGTCTTGTAGGCGAAGTTCATGCCCCACACCAGATTGTTGATGGGCTCGTCGCCATAATTGACCTTGTTCGTGACCGGTTTCTCGCGCAGATTCAACAAGGTGGCACCCACAGTGAAATCTTTGGAGAACATATAGTCGAAATTCACACCGAACATCGTCTGATGGGTGGCGGCGAAGTCGTTGTCATTTTCCACCGATATGGAGATCGGCGTGCCGGACGCCAAAATACCCTGATTGAGAATGGTCACGGTACCCATGTCATAATTTACCGTAAAGTCCACATTCTCGGTAAGGGTTATGCCGCCTGCTGTAACACGCACTGACCCTTGGGCAATATTGGTCGTGTTCAGGTGATATTCGGAACCGTAGGATGAACGGTAACTGCCTTCCAGATAATATTTGTTCTTATTGGTAATCTGCTGCGCCATGGTTTTGGTCATGGTGTACAACGAGTCAAAAGCATAAAGGGATGCCAGCTCTTGCTCATCCTCATCAAAAATCGCCCGCAAATCCTTGCCAAACGGTTCCACCGTCGGGAAGAAGATTCTGCCGTTTGAGGCGTTGATGGTACCACCCGTTGTTTGCGCGCCATCCAAAAAGTCGAAAATTCCATCCGGACTCGGATCCTGCTGCTGGTTCAACCGGTCTAAGCCCATCAATTTGATCAACGAAATGCCTTTATTCTTACCTTGTGTGAAGAAACCATTGGCAATACCGTCAGAATCACCCGTATATAACACATTCAAACGGAACTTGTCGGAGGAAACCTGGTACGCGGAAAGGTTGTACACATTCTTCATCATCAATTTCCAAAGCGGTGACTTGGTATTCAAGGTGGTGCTCTTCAACAGTTTCACCCGAATACAGTTCGGGGAAGAAACCTCGTTTGAGAACTCACCCACTTGATACACCGTGGTGTCGCCGATGACCGTATATTGGAATGCCACAGCCAGCACCTGATCAGAACTAAGCGCAGAGTTCAGGGAAATGAAGCCCAACTTGGAGTTGAAGGTATATTCACTGGGTGACAGCAATCGGGCATTCTCCACCTTTTCGTAATTAACACCAGCTTTGAAACCCAACGATTGCAGATTGTTGCTCACGGTGGAGATGTTGCGTATCATAGAGGTGTCAACGAACATGTTCAGATTGTTTATCTGGTTGTCCGGATACTGTCCACCGCTGTACATCGGGTTATAGGAAAGAGCTTGGAACTCGGGGTCAGCCTCTCCTAAATCCGTGAATGCCACAATATTACGGTTATTGGTAGTGGCGGCACCCACAGTGGTACGCCAAACCTCGATTTTGGTAATGACGATAGGAGAACCCACCAGAGGAAGCGTACTCAAATACTCATTGTAATGGTCACGGAAGAACTGGCCCAGGAAGAAGTGCTTGTTCTCCTCATACTCGTCCGCACGGAAGTAGAACTCGTTCTCCTCAGCCCCACCGGTAATGGTCACGGTTTCTGAAGTGCTGTTCTTTTGCGAAGCCACAGCGGTAACCATCAAATTACCGAATTTCAATTGGGTTTTCACACCAAACAAACTCTGGCTTCCGGTAATCAAAGTACTGTTGAGAGGCAATGTAACATTACCAAACTCAACAAGTTGCAAAATATCATCCTCCTTACCAGCATACTTCAACTTGATCTTGTCCATGTTGTTGTCCAAGGTCAGTTCATCCGTAGTATAGTTCAGGTTAAACTCGATCTTGTCACCGATTTTCGCAATCAGGTTCAATTGAATGTCCTCATCGAAAAGGAATGTGGGCTCTTTACGGTTCTTCACCGGAAGCGAATAGTTGTCGTTTTGGACATATTTGAATCCAAATTTCAGCTCCACATTGCCGGAAGGCCGGATATCAATCGTATTGCTTCCGAAAATGCTCTCAAAGATATCACCGCCCACATGCAATTCGGGAATCAGACCGCCACCACGGCGGTTGCCGCCCGAATAACTGCTGCTGTGATTATGCCAATAGTCATTGATGCTTTTCTGCAAATCATAGTCAATATACTCATTCACATCCATATAGGCACCGGGACCAAATGGCGTATTTCCAGTCATATACTGGAAGTTGTATGTGTTGGTATTCGGATCATAATTGATCACCGTTCCAATTCCGGGCGGGTTTTGCAGGGAGAATGGACTGGTAAAAGACTGATTAAGAGGATTGTTGTCTGGTTTGGGCACCAATGGCGGATCCGTATCCGGAGGCATCAGGTTTGTTGTCGGCCAACTGTAATCATGAAGCGCCGCTGGGTGTATAGGAGCAACCGACGCGTGCGCCCACACACCAGTGAGACACAACACAACGGTCACTATAAAAGCGTATATATTGTTTTTGTTAATTGTCGTTCTCAATTGACTTTCAGTACTATAATAGTTTTAACGCTCTCTTAATGAGTTCTTCCACTGTTAAATTAATTCCTTCCGCTTTGATTATCTTATCCAACACCGATTCGGCACCGGCCTTGGGAAAACCTAAAGCAATTAAAGCAGATAACGCTTCATATTTGTTATTATTGTACGAAACTGAAATTTTTGCTGTGCCTGCCCAATCCGCTTTCTTTGCCTTGTCTTTCAACTCCACAATGACGCGCTGGGCGGTCTTCGCTCCGATGCCTTTCACAGACTGGATGGCCTTGACATCCTCTGTGGCAATGGCGTTCAACACCTCACCCACGCTCATGGAAGACAGGATCAACCTTGCGGTGTTCGGTCCGATGCCATTCACCGTGAGCAGCAATTTGAACAAATCCCGCTCCTCTTCTTCCATAAAACCATACAAAATCTGGGCATCTTCTTTTACGATAAAGTAGGTAAGAAGTTTTATCTCCTCATTTTCGTCTTTTAATTTGGAAAATGTGGCCAGGGAGATGTTGATGTAAAAGCCAACGCCACCGGCGGTTTCAATCACAACATACGCTGGATTTTTCTCTATTAATTTCCCTTTTATGTAACTGATCATAGGTTGGTTTTAAAAGGCGGCAAAGATACTAAAAAAGAACGAGGAACGGTTGACGATTTGGACTAAAAATCCATCATCGGCAACCGATCCCCGCTCCTTTCTGATTCTATCGGGATATTATTTGTAAATCCCGTCAATCAGGTGTTTGTATTTTTCTTGAACGATAAAGCGTTTCACCTTCAACGTCGGGGTCAGGATGTTGTTCTGCTGGGTCCAGGCCTCGGGCACAATCTCGAACTTCTTGATTTGCTCGGCAGCGCCGAAGAGCGGATTGTACTTGGCAATTTCCTGGGCGAACACTCTGTTCACCTCACTGTTCTTCACCATCTCCTCATTGTTTTCGCAAGCAATATTGTTCTGGCGGCACCATGACTTCAGATATTCAAAGTCGGGAGAGATGATAGCGGCGGCGAATTTCTGATTCTCGCCCACCACAACCATATTCTCAATGAATGGAGACTCGCAGAATTTCTCTTCAATAATTTGCGGGTTCACATATTTGCCGAAGGAAGTCTTGAACAAACTCTTGATACGGCCCGTGATGACCACTTGGCCGAACTGGGTGAACTTACCCGTGTCACCAGTATGATACCAACCCTCGTCGTCAATCACCTGAGCGGTAAGATCCGGTGCCTTGTAGTATCCCATCATCACATTGTGGCCGCGGCAGAGAATTTCGCCACTGTCGGAGATGCGCACTTCGACGCCCGGCAACGGGAAACCAACGGTACCCACCTCGCGGCCGTTGCGCTCGCGACAGCTCACGGCAATCACGGGAGAAGTCTCCGTGGCACCATAACCCTCAAAAACCGGCATACCGATGGCGGAGAAGAAAGCGGCCAACTTGGGTTGTATGCTGGCGGCACCCGACACCACGATGTCGAAGTTGCCTCCCACATTGTTACGGATCTTTCTGTAAATCAACTTATCAGCCCACCAGTGGCGGAAGTTGTACCAGCCCGTTCTGTCCTCATCCTGCAACTTATATTGTTGCGCCAAATCCATAGCCCAAGTGAAAATCTTGCGTGGCAGCGGTTTCATATTCTTCTGCGCGCTCATGATCTTGTCGAACATTTTTTCCAACACGCGCGGAACCGCCGACATCATCGTAGGACGAACCTCCTTGATATTCTCGCCAATCGTGGCCAAACTTTGAACATAATAAACGGTCATGCCCAGATATTGGTACAAGAACACCAGCATACGCTCGTACGCATGGCATAACGGTAAGAAACTGAGCGCTTTATCCGACCACAAAGCAGGTGTCTGACGCAGGTTCATCAATTGGCTTACAATATTAAAATGTGAAAGCATCACGCCTTTCGGCAGACCCGTGGTTCCGGAAGTGTACATGATGGTGCTGCAGTCCTCGGGTTTCACATTGTCGCGACGGCGATTCAGTTCCTCCGGATTCGGATTCTCCTCGCCCAACTGCACCAACTGTGCGAAATAGGGGAAACGCTTACGGTCTTTGAAGGTATAGACCATCTTGAGATTCGGCGTTTCGGAAATGATGTTACTGAACTTGGTCATCACCTCATGTCCCTCAATCACAGCAAGTTTCATCTCAGAATGGTTGATGATGTATTTATAGTCATCCTCGCTGATGGTCGGATAAACCGGCACGGTGATGGCGCCGATCTGCATGATGGCCATATCCAGCATGTTCCATTCCGGACGATTGCCGGAAATGATGCCCACTTTGTCACCCGGTTCAATCCCGAGTTTGATGAAAGCATAACTGAGGTTATCGGTGATTTGCTTGTACTCTTGTGGGGAATAAGAAACCCAACCTTTGGTTTTCTTGTGCGCCAACGCCACTTTCTGGTTCGGAAATGTTTCAGAATAATACGTCAGAATGTCAAACAATCTGGTAATGTCGCGTGTGTTTCGCGCAAATGGTTTTGTTTTTTTACTCATAATGACAATTAATGGTTTATTAAAGCGACGGCAAAAAAACGCATTTTAAGTTTTTTTAACAAATTTATGTGGCAAAAAAGGGCAAAATGGGATGAACATTGGATTTTTGGGGTGAAAATTGTAATTATGGGGTGAAAAAATATTTTGTTATCTTTGCACCCCTAAAAATTGGGCGGATTATGTTGAAGAAAATACCCGAATTCCTGGCCAGAAAAAGCACCAACATCAACCTGTTGGTGTTCGTTTTCATTTTCTCCATGATATTCGTCAATGTTTATACGCCCTTCGAATTCTCCACCTGGTTCAACGCCGGCAGCGACACCCTGAATTTCGTTTATTCCTCGTGCACTATCCTGGGCGGCATGATAATACTGTCCATCAGCAGGATAATCATGCACTTCGTCAATAAAAAAGAGTTGATCCCGATGTTGTCGTATGTGCTGTGGCTGGCGGCGGAAATTCTGATAATTGTGATGCTATACACGCTGGTCACAAAGGTGCTGCTACACGACCATCGAGATGCCTCAACCATCTTCCAACGGGCGCTGATTTTTGTGCCTGCCATTTTAGCCATACCTTACCTGGTATCGTACTTGTTTTTAGGTCTGCGCTCCAAAGACGCTGCCATAAACAAGCTCATAGAAGAAGGCCAACACCTAACACCTTCCGCTCAACATCCTGTAGATGAGACGGTTATTTTTAATGATGAGAATGGGAAACCGCGACTTACCATTAAAAGCGGGAACATCCTGTATCTTGGTGCGAATGACAATTATGTCAATATATATTATATGGACAACGACAAGGTGGGCTACACCATGCTGCGCAACAACTTGAAGACCTTGGAAAAACAATTGGATGCCTACGGCATTGTGCGCTGCCACCGCTCCTATATGGTTAATTTACATAGGGTTACGATAATAAGTCGCGAAAAGGACGGCATGTACACCACCCTTGACAGCAATGCGGTAAGCAGAATTCCAATTTCCAAATCCTATTCGGAAGAGGTGATGAAGCGGTTTTCAGAGATGTGAGACGTGAGATGTAAGACGAAGGACTAATGGATAACGGTTACCGTCCCTCATACATCTTTTTGTAATACTCGACATATGCGCCAGAGGTGACATGGTTGAACCATTCCTCATTGGCCAAGTACCAATCCACGGTTTTCTCGAAGCCCTCGTCAAATTTGACTTTGGGTTCCCAACCCAGCTCATTCTTGATCTTGGTGGGGTCGATGGCATAGCGCAAATCGTGTCCCGCACGGTCGGTCACATAGGTAATCAACGCCAATGACGTGCCTTCCGGACGACCCAGTTTGCGGTCCATAATTTCAATCAACTTCTTAATCAAATCAATATTGCGCCACTCATTGTTGCCGCCAATATTGTAGGTCTCGCCCGGCTTCGCCTCATGGAAAATCAAATCAATAGCATCCGCATGGTCTTCCACATACAACCAATCACGCACATTGATGCCCTTGCCATAGACTGGCAGCGGTTTGTTGTTTTTTATGTTATTGATAAACAGCGGGATAAGTTTTTCCGGAAACTGATAAGGACCGTAATTGTTGGAACAATTGGAAATCACCGTGGGCATGCCGTAGGTGTCATGGTAGGCGCGCACGAAATGATCGGCACTGGCCTTGGCGGCTGAGTACGGACTATGCGGATTGTAAGGAGTTGTCTCCTTAAATGATCCCGTGTCACCTAATGCACCATACACCTCATCGGTGGAAATCTGATAATACTTCTTTCCTTCCCAGTTGCCGTTCCAAATAGTGCGGGCAGCGTTCAGCAGATGCACCGTACCCAGCACATTGGTGTGCACAAATGTCATCGGATCCGTGATGGAGCGGTCCACATGCGACTCGGCAGCCAAATGAATCACACCATCAAACTGATACTCCTGAAACAGTTTCATAATGAAGTCCTGATCAGCTATGTCGCCCTTGATGAAATGGTAGTTGGGCTTACTGTCCACGTCCGTCAGATTTTCCAGATTGCCCGCGTATGTCAGGCTGTCAAGGTTATAAATCTGATAATCAGGATACTTGTTTACAAAACGTCTTACGACATGGTTTCCAATGAAGCCGGCACCGCCGGTGATGAGGATTTTTTTCATATTAAAGGGATTAATAGGGTTAACTGTTGAAAAGAGGAAAAGAGTAAGGAGTAGAAGAGTAAAAGAGTTGTTATTAATTATTGTTTATCGTTGATAGTCAATATTTCATTATTCGCTCAAAAATTCATGAATGGACATGGCGGCTTTTTTACCAGCGCCCATAGCCAATATCACCGTAGCGGATCCTGTCACGATGTCGCCGCCGGCGAAGATTCCCTTACGGGAGGTGTGTCCATCGTCATCAGCGGTCACACAACCATGCCGATTGATATCCAAACCGTCGGTGGTGGAGGCAATCAGCGGATTCGGGGATGTGCCCACCGCAATGATAACCATATCCACATCCAGCGTGAAATCGGATCCGGGAATAGCCATAGGACGGCGGCGGCCTGAAGCGTCAGGTTCGCCCAGTTCCATACGCTGGCACACCATACCGCTTACCCAACCTTGCTCATTTCCTAATATTTTGACAGGATTGCAGAGCAAGTCAAACACAACGCCCTCCTCTTTGGCATGATGAACCTCCTCCGCACGCGCGGGCAGTTCCTCTTCGGAACGACGATACACTATGTGCACATCCGCACCCAAGCGGATAGCCGTACGCGCGGCATCCATGGCCACATTGCCGCCTCCCACCACCGCCACTTTCTTTCCAACAAAGTTCGGTGTCTCATGCTCTTTCTTGTAGGCAAACAGCAAGTTGTTGCGGGTCAGGAATTCGTTTGCAGATACAACGCCACACAAATTTTCACCCTCCACATTCAAAAAGTTGGGGAATCCGGCGCCTGTGCCCAAAAACACGGCATCGAAACCCCATTTATCCAGAAGGTCGTCCACGGAAACGGTGCGGCCAATCACCACATCGCTTTCGAAGCGCACGCCCAGTTTCTTCACATTTTCCACTTCGTGCTTCACCACGGTCTCTTTCGGCAGACGGAAGGATGGGATACCATAGACCAGCACGCCGCCAAACTCATGCAACGCCTCAAAGATGGTCACATTGTACCCTTTCATACGAAGTTCTTTGGCGCAAGTGAGTCCCGCAGGGCCACTGCCGATAACCGCCACTTTATAACCGTTCTCGGCGGCATTTTTTGACATGGCGAAGTTGTTCTCCCGGGACCAGTCGCCCACGAAACGCTCCAGTTTGCCAATAGCAATGGGCTCGCCTTTGCGGCCAAGTATGCACTGGCCTTCGCATTGTGTTTCCTGCGGGCACACGCGTCCGCACACGGCTGGCAGCGCGGAATCATCGTTGATGATACGGGCAGCCTCCGCAAAGTGTCCTTCCGCCACCTGTTGGATGAAAGCGGGAATATTGATTTGCACCGGACAACCGGTCACGCACATCGGCTTTTTGCAGTTGAGGCAGCGTTTGGCTTCCGCCATGGCCTCTTCGGCATTGTAGCCCAAGCAAACCTCCTCGAAGTTGTGCTTGCGCACCTCAGCGGGTTGCTCGCGCACCGGAACACGCTTTTTCTGAGCATTTTCCAAATCGAATTGGGCGGTCGCGGCTTCCACACATTCGCATTCATGACCCTCTTGTTTCACCACATCTATATGGTCGTACATGGCCTGACGGCGCATGCATTCGTCAAAATCAATCAGCGAAGCGTTGAATTCGGGCCCGTCCACGCAAGTGAAACGGGTTTGTCCTCCCACCGTCACGCGGCAAGCTCCGCACATACCCGTGCCGTCCACCATCAGTGCATTGAGACTGACCACGCAAGGAATATTCAGTTCCGCGGCCTTCTTGGCCACAAACTTCATCATGATCATCGGTCCGATGGCGGTAATCTCATCGTAGCGTTTGCCCTCTTGCTTCACCAGCCTGTCAAGCACATCAGTCACCGTGCCTTTCTCACCCATAGAACCATCATCAGTAGCGATGTACAGATTGTCGGAAACGGGGCGGAGCTTCTCCAGATAGAAGAGCAGCGACTTGTTGCGGGCTCCCACAATCACATCACAATCCAAACCATGGGCGTACATCCATTTCACCAGGGGATAGATGGGTGCGATGCCCACACCGCCAGCAATGAAGCAGTAGCGCGCGCGGCGCAACTCACCGATGGGGCGGTGGATGAACGCCGAAGGACGACCCAGCGGGCCCACCACATCGCGAAACGACTCACCCACCTGAAACTCCAGCATTTTGCGCGTGGAAAAACCAATCGTCTTCACCACCAGCGTGATTGTACCATCAAAAAGATCAGTGTCACTGATGGTTAAGGGTATTCTTTCCGCCTTTTCGTCAGCTTTCACGATGACAAACTGCCCGGGCAACGCCGCATTGGCAATTTTTGGGGCCTCCACCTCCATCAAGTAGGTGTCATGGCCGAGTTCTTCTTTTTTGATGATTTTATACATATTGCAATTGTGGGTTAGCGAGGTGGAAGCTTATATTTTTTTTTAAAGTGATGCGACAATGGCATCAGCAAGTTGCTGTAAAGCAGGCAGTTGCTCACTCTTTAGCGAAGATTTTATTGACACAATGGGTTCCAGCAGTGTATTGGGTTTCATCTCAGCCATGATGGCCTGGATGGCTTTGGCGGCTTGTGGCGCCCAGGTGCCGTTTTCCAAAATAGCAAAGGTTCGTCCCTGAAGGAAATGGGCTTGCAAATCCAGCATAAAGGACTCCATCGGCGGGAACAAACCACCGTTATATGTCGGAGCGGCCAATACAATATGGCTGCAGCGGAACGCCTCCGACACCAAGTACGACACTGGTGTGCCGGACACATCAAACATGCGGATATCCTTCACTCCTTTTTGTGCCAGCATGTTCGCCAATGCGGTAGCTGCCGATTCGGTGTGACCGTATGGAGAACCATACACCACCATCACACTGCGGCTTTCGGGCTCATATCGGCTCCATAAATCATGTTTTTGGATGAAATACGGCAGATTCTCACGCCAGATGGGACCGTGCAGCGGGCAAATCATCTGAATGTCCAGATTGGCCGCTTTTTTCAACAGGTTCTGCACCTGAATGCCATATTTTCCAACAATATTGGTGAAATAGCGGCGGGCTTCATTCAGCCAGTCGCGGTCAAAATCAACCTCATCGGCATAAAGATTGCCGCTCAAGGCACCGAAAGTGCCAAAAGCATCAGCGGAAAACAAAATCTTGTACTCCGATTCGTAGGAGACCATCACCTCCGGCCAATGCACCATCTGCGCAGCCACGAAGGTGAATGTATGCTTGCCTGTGCACAGCGTGTCGCCCTCTTTCACTATACGGGGTTGGTTAACCATCTCCATATCAAAGAATTGGGCGATAAACTTGGCCGCCTGCGCACTGCATACGACCTGCGCCTTAGGATAGCGCAACAGCACTTCCTTAGTCAAAGCCAGATGGTCGGGTTCCACATGATGGATGATGAAATAATCCAACGGACGACCCGCCAAAGTGGCATCCAGATTCTCCAGAAACTGCTCCCCCACCGCATTGTCGGCAGAGTCAAGCAGCACCGTTTTTTCATCCAGCAGCACATACGAGTTGTAGGAAACGCCACGCGGCACTGGCATGATGTTCTCAAAAAGGGCCAGTCGGCGGTCAGAAGCGCCGATATAGTATAAATCCGGTTTGATGAGTTGGCTTGTATTCATATTCAAAAATTCAACAAATGAATGGTTTATTCGGTTTTTTGTTCAGACTCCTCTATGGTGGGTTTCTCCATATCCGACATCTCCTTTTTCAGCACCACCACCTCAAAAATGGAATACATGAAATAAACAACCAGGAAGGCGATGGCAAAACGAAGGGCATCGGGTTTGTTCAGGAGCATATAGGCAATCAGAAAAATGAGGCAGGAGAAAATCTTGATGATTCTCGAAAGATAGTAATTGGAAATGAAGCGGTTCTGCGCCTTCCCTTTTTCATCCCGTAGCACAATATAAATGGTGAAAAGCGTTATAATGCAGAAAAACAGCACGATAAACGGCAGTGCGGGGGAAGCGTAGTTGGGGCACAACCACTGGAAAAGAACAGTCAGTCCGGCCACCACGGCGGAGAACACCAGTATTCGGAACGAGAATTTCTTAATGGGTATCTTCTGACTCATGCTTTGTCGTATTCTTTGGAGACAATGTTTTAATCATCACATACATGGCAATGCCCACGCCCAGCAAAGACAACAAAATAGTGAACAGTGGCGACAGTTGAAGCCATTTGTCCAACTTTATGCCACCAAACACACCCGCAGCGATAATCACGGCCATTTCAATCCCCATGTTGGAATAATAGGCGTAATTATGCAGCGGACTGTCCTTTTTGAAGCGAGGCTCCGCCATCGGCCGTTATGATGCTATTTTCTTTCCGGTTGGGCGGGAGCGGCAGGAGCAGCGGTTTTGGTGCTGTGCATTTTGCAATTGCCCGAAAACTCCGCACCGGGTTCGATGGCGATCTTGCCTGCGGCAATGTTGCCAAGCAGATTGGCGGTGGCCTTCAGGGAAATCAGATTGCTCACATTCAACGACTCCGCATTCACATGTCCTTCTATCTCAATGTTGGAGCATGTGATGTTGCCTTCCACGCGACCCTCACGGCCTACAATCACTTTTGCCTTTGACACGATATGGCCTTTCACAATACCATCCACGCGGATATCTCCGTTCGTGACGACATTGCCCTCCAATTGGGTTCCATTCGCAATAACATTCACGACACCAAAATCTCTTTGTTCAGTCTCTTTCATAATCTATAATTTAATGAATATCAATATTTTATTGTTTGAAATAATTTTCTTGCAAGAATTGTTCATACGAAGGACGGTCTGCCGCCTTGTTATAATAGGTTGTGTAGTTTGAAGCCGAAATCGGATACACCACAATGTTTCCATTAGCAATTTCGGGAGCAAAATTCTCATTTTTGATCAGGATATTGTAATAATCCATAGCGTTGTCCTTGTTGGAGAACTTGGCCACCGTCACCATTTGTTGGGTGTTGTTGATATAGAAACTGCTCAGATTGAAATGCTGCAAACTGAAATAGGTATTATTGAAGTTGTTGAGATTCAGTTTGACCGTTTGTACGGCGAGATTGGAGGTTTTGACCAGCAAAATCACATAATGCAGTTCGCCCGGATTGAACACAAACGGATGTTTTGGAGCTTGAACCGTATTAACGGCGGGCGTGTTGGCGGACGCAGCTGCGTTGGCATTCCCTTCAGACGTTGTGTCGCTAACCGGATTTGTCTGAGCAATGGCTGACGGTTCGAAGGTGGACAGGTGGATACGGGCAAGGTCCGCCACAGGATCCTGCGGAAAATCAGCAATAATCTGCTGCAAACCCCGAATAAGCGTGTCCTGATTGTACACCTGGCCTGCGGCCACTGTCCGAAGGTATGTGTACTTGGCTTTCAACGGCTCTTCCACGCAGAGTGGAATCATCTCATCGGAGGCGCTGACCACCGAAGACCATTTCTTCTGTTGGAAATCCTCATAAACCTGCTCATAACGGCGCTCCACCCGTTTCTCCTGATCTGCCAACTTTTGGTAATAATCGGGATCGTTAATAAGTTTGGCATAATCGGTTCCAGCGTGTTGCGTGAGAATAATTTGCTTGTAATTATTGGCTTTAGGATCATTTTCCGCCGTATAGATGGTGTATAGCAAATACATGCACGGAAGCGTATATGGGCCATCGGGGAAGCGTTTCACCAGCGACTCAAACGACTGGCAAGCGCGAGGCAGATCGTTGAGCATATCGCGGTACATGTAACCCACCTCAAACAAATCTTTGGCAATGATGGCATTGGATGTGTCTATGGCACCAGGTGTCAAGGGCAGATCCTGCAGATAATATTGCTCTTTCTTCGGATCCGTTTCGCGTCTGACAATGGGATTTCCCTCATCGTCGTATTCAACAGAATCGGCGGCCAGACTCGGGTCGTTCATCAGCGCCATATCCTCAAAGGAAATCTGCTGTTTGTTGCTTATGAACCAGTTGTCCTCCAATTTTCTGCTGCCCCAGCGTCTGTAGAAGTCTTGCTGTCCGGCAGTAACCAAAGATTGGTTGTAGAAATACCATTTCCCATTAGAGGATTGGGTGTTGATGTTGGTATAGGAGGATGCGTTCTGCAAGGCAAGCATACGCTCGGCCTCTTCCGCCGCGGCTTTGCGTTCGGCCTCCGTGTATTCGGCAATCATCTTGCGCACCCATGCCATACGCTGTGCCTCGGGCATCTTGGCAATCCGCTGCAAACTGTCCTGCAAATCAATCTCATCCAATTTGTCCACAAGGTTTTTCAGCACTTGCGATTTCTTCATCACCACCTCATAATTCGGATAGTTTTTCGGAATGCTCAACACTGCGGTGTCATAATACGACTGGGCTATGCGATACTCGTTCTGCTCGAAATAAAGGTCGGCCAGAGCAATGCTGGAAAAAGTGCGTTGATAATTGTTGTTCGTATAGGCGGCCACCGACTTGGCAAGGTAATCCTTACGCAACGAATCATCCTCATCAATGCGCGCAATTTCGGAGAGCGCATAGTAAATCTGATCCTTGAAGTCAGCGTTTTTCTTTTCCTCCAGCATCTTGGTGAACTGCTTCATAATGGAATTGCGGGACGCGTCTGAACCATCATAGTTTTTGGCCAAGTGCATTTGGGCACAAAAGACCATGTCGTAATTGGATGATTTCTTGATCACTTTCAGAAAATTCTTCTGGGCATCCTGTTGCTGTCCCATATTCTCATACAACTCACCCAATATCAACTGCAAACGGGACTTGAACTCTCGATCGGGATGGGAGGCGACAGCGTTGTTCAAGAAATCAATCGCCTCCGACACATCCCCGTCGGGAGCGGTAAGATGGTACTCCGCCTTGGCGGCATTGTATAGCACATTGAACTTCTTGTTCTTCTTGTTGGTGGACAAATAATGCAAATTTTCCAACTGCTCGTCAGCACTGGCGAAATAACCCTGTCGCATGGAAGTGCGCGCTTGAAGCACGGCCGCCTCATTGAAGGTGTTGGCTTTCGGGTAATTATGCGTGATGTAGTTGGTGACTCGCGCCGCCTGGGAATAGTCTTGCTTGTAGAAATACGATTTGGCCATCAACAAATAAGCGTCGTCAATGGTCTTCACATATTCCTTGCCTCGGATCAGCATCGAATGCTTGTAAATGGCCTTGGAGGCCTTTTCTATCGTCCTATCCAGATGCGGCAGTGCGGACCCCAATTCCGTTTTGTCCGGATAATTGTACACCGGCAATGTGGCCGTGAAGTTGTCTTTGGAAAGTTTGGCCACTTCGGCTTCCGCTTGTTTCATGGACTGCTGTCCGTTCCAAAGCACATTGTACCGGCATGTCACATTATGATACGCACGGTTGGGGAAGGTGTTCTTCGATGTGGAGCACGAAGAGATGACCGCCACAAGGGCAGCGATCATGACGATGAGCAAGGGTGATATGTTGTGTTTATTCAATTTCAAAATCTTGGTTTTTAATCTTCTACATTAAGTAAAGATAAACGCATTCAACCCTGTTTTATTTTGACTGTTGGGAAAAATATTCTTCCAAAAGCCGCTGCACATACTTTCCGAAAACGTCAAACTCGATGTTCACCACCGTACCGGGCTGGATATTGTGGAAATTCGTGTTCTGATATGTGTAGGGAATAATGGCGACAGAAAACTTCCCCTTTTCGGAATCCACCACTGTGAGACTGACTCCGTTCACAGAAATGGAGCCTTTGGGGACCGTGAAATTGTTCTTTTCCGCATCATAGGTGAAATAGAAACGCCAACTTCCGTTCTCGTCAACCACTTTTTCGCAAACCGCCGTCTGATCCACATGACCTTGCACGATATGCCCGTCAAAACGGCCATCCATGCGCATACTGCGCTCCAGGTTCACTTCGCCGCCTACTTTCCAGGTGCCAAGGTTGGTTTTCAGCATGGTCTCTTCCATCGCCGTGACCACATATTGCTTTTTACCTTTGTCCAACTTCACCACCGTAAGGCAGCAACCATCATGCGCCATGCTCTGATCTATCGTAAGTTCATCCGCGAAATCAACCTCCAAGGTGAAATCATAATTGGTTCTATCTTGCTTTATATCAACTATTTTTGCAGTCTTTTCTACAATTCCCGTAAACATACTACCATTTTATTTTAAAACGGCAAAGATACAAAAAAAGTGAATAGGCACGCAGAGTACTAAGGTACATGAGGTGAATGGGGAACAGTGGGTGAATGAGGGTTAGAGGGTAGAGGTTAAAGACAAAAACCAACGGCCATTGCCTTTTAGTATGTGTCGGTGTGGATACCCAACGCACGCACTTTGTCGGCGATGGATTCCAGTTTCTCTTTGTCGAACTTATGCAGCTGCAACGCCGGAGTCTCACGGTCGAGGGAGTAGATCATCACTTTTTGGGGATTGATAAGCCGCACACGATCAAGCCATTGCGAGAAATTCGGATCCTGGCTGTTGTCAAAGGGCACACCATCTTTTTCGCCACTAAGGAACATGGTCTGGATGATGAGATTTCCGTTGAACGAGCACAACTCACGCACCACCTCATCCAAGTTTACCGGCACCACGGGCCCATTTATTATCTCCAACATTTCTTGTGTTCCGGCATCCAACTTAAGTATTGGATTCTCAATGCGTTTTAAAGCGGCGCACACCTCAGGGCGCATCAGTTGGGTGGCATTGGAAAGACAGGAAATGACAGCATTCGGATAGTACTGGTCACGAAGGGGGATAAGCCCGTCGATAATCTGGTCGAAACCGGGGTGCAATGTAGGTTCCCCATTGCCCGAGAAGGTAATGCTGTCAACCGGTGTGCCGGTTTCAGCACAGGTTTTGAGTTTGTGTTCTATGGCCTGCAAAATGGTCTGCACAGGACAGTATTCACGCGCATCAAGACGCTTCTCCAACGTCCAACCGCACTCACAATAGAGACAGTTGAATGAGCATATTTTCACATCTGTGGGCAGAAGGTTGATGCCCAACGAGTGACCTAACCGACGGCTATGGATGGGACCGAATGCTATGGATTCCCAAAGAAATGTGGACATGACTAATTAAGAATTAAGAATTGAAAATTGAAAATTACTTTGGATAATAATAAAGATTGAAGACCAGAGACTGAAGACTATAGATTGGGAACCAATGGCTAATAGCTAATGGCTAATAGCCAATAGCCCACTACTGGTTCTTATATTTCACGACCTCATCGGAGAAAAATTCGAGTTGGACGCCGGCTTTGGCGAACATCTCCTCGGATTCAGCTCCGGCGTGATATTTATTGGCGCAAACCACGCGTTTGATACCGCAATTGATAATGAGCATCGCGCACACGCGGCAGGGTGTCATGCGGCAGTAGAGGGTGGCGCCATCCAACGAAATGCCGAGTTTGGCGGCTTGGCAAATGGCGTTCTGCTCCGCATGCACGGTACGCACGCAATGTTGGGTCACCGTGCCGTCCTCGTGCACCATCTGCTTGAGTTGGTGGCCCACTTCGTCGCAATGGGGCAAACCCTTGGGCGAACCAACATATCCGGTAACCAGAATCTGACGGTCGCGCACCACCACACAACCACTTCGACCACGGTCGCAAGTGGCTCGTTTGCTGACTGTTTCAGCAATTTCCATAAAATACTCATCCCATGAGGGACGCACATATTTCTCTTCCATATCGTTCTTTTTAAAAACCTGCAAAAATACGAATTATCGGGGAAACATTATTATTCCGAAAAAAATGTGTAGGTTTGCAGTCCAAAAACCGAGTGTTGTGCAAAAACCTCTTGCGGAAATATTACGCCCCCATTCACTGGACACCTATGTCGGTCAGGAGCACCTGATGGGCAAGGGTGCCGTATTACGCAACGCTATAGAAAACAACAACATACAGTCAATGATTTTCTGGGGGCCGCCGGGCGTGGGCAAAACTACGCTGGCACTCCTCATCGCCGACCTCACCCAGTCGGACTTCCACATGCTGAGCGCCATCAGCAGCGGCGTGAAGGACATCCGCGAGGTGATTGAAAAGGCGAAGAAATCGCCGCACCGCAGTCTGCTTTTCATCGATGAAATCCACCGTTTTTCCAAATCACAGCAGGACTCGCTGTTGGGAGCCGTAGAGCAGGGCATTGTCACGCTCATCGGCGCTACCACGGAGAATCCCTCGTTTGAGGTCATCTCCCCCCTACTCTCCCGTTGTCAGGTATATGTGCTGAAACCGTTGAGTCGTGAGAATTTGGAAACCATTTTGCACACAGCCGTCACCTATTTGGAAGAGCACCTGCACTGCAAAATAAAATTGGAAGACACGGAAGCGCTGCTGCGCATTTCGGGCGGTGACGCGCGCAAACTCATCAACGCCATTGAATTGGTGACATGGATGACGCGGCCGGTGGACGGCGTGGTCACCATCACCCACGAGCAGGTGGTGCATGTAATCCAGCAGAATCTGGCCATGTACGACAAGAAGGGCGAGCAGCACTACGACATCATTTCGGCGTTCATCAAGTCGATGCGGGGCAGCGACCCCAACGCGGCGGTGTATTGGATGGCTCGGATGCTGGTGGCGGGCGAGGACCCGCTCTTTATTGCCCGCCGCATGGTGATTCTGGCCTCGGAAGATATCGGAAACGCCAACCCGAATGCTTTGCTGCTGGCCAACAACTGTTTCCAGGCCGTGAATGTCATCGGCATGCCGGAGGGCAGGATTCCACTGGCGCAGACCGCCATCTATTTGGCCTGCTCACCCAAGAGCAACGCCGCTATCATCGCCATAGACAACGCGTACGCCGCCGTGAAGCAGACCGGCGACCTGCCTGTACCCTTGCATATCCGCAACGCACCCACCAAACTAATGAAAGAATTGGGATATCACAAAGGGTACCAATATGCACACGACTTCGAGAACAACTTTGTAAATCAAGAGTTTATGCCGGAGGGGTTGCAGGGCGTGAAAATCTATGAGCCCCAGAACAACCCGCGGGAAAACGAGTTGAGAAAGTATTTGCGGAATTGCTGGAAGGAGAAGTATAAGTATTGAGAGGGGATATTTCAGATATTCTGTCTTCCCCCGCGACCTGCGGCCTGCGATGATATGGGGCTACGGGCAAGACACATCATCAAAGATTACATTACAATTTCCGACTGTACCTCTTTGCCAGCATTCGTGCCTCATCCCGCAACTGTTCCCGCAGCCATTTCGGACGTGTGACTTCTACATCCGGACCCAAAGAGCGTAGAGCTTGCACAAAATCTTCGGTAATGACAAGTCTTAATTCAAACACACCCGGAGAGATCTCTTTCTGGCTATGGTGCAATGGTAGCGAACGGAGGTATGGGGCTCGGAACTCATTGGCCTTCAATTGGACACTCTCGGGGTTGGCATCAATAATCATAGCCCCGAAGAAGTGCGAAAAATAGTCGGTGGCATCAAAATCCTTGGGCAGTTTGAAGTGGCAATCTGTGATAGTCACCGCACTCATACGGTCGAGGGCGTACAGGCGAAGGTCATGATGAAAGTCCGTGTTGGCCAGCAAGTACCAGCGATGATTGGCATAGCGAAGCGCATACGGTTCCACATCAAACTCACGGACTTGTTGCATTTCGTAGCTTTGGTAGGCAATGGTAATGCGGCGGCTGTCACGCATGGCGGTCGTGATATTGGGGAGGAGAGTGCTGCCACCCACCGACACGTTATCCATCAGGATGCGCGGCATCAACTCCTTATTCTCGCGGAGCAGATGGTTTACCGAGAAAGCGGAAAGCAAGTATTTACGCATGCTTTTGTTCCGGTCCGTTTTGTCTTCCGCAACATAGTATTTGCCCTCCTTGCGGCTGTATTTGATGTGGAGGTCAAACAGGCTTTCAATGGCATCTTTCATCCGTATGAAGGTGCGCCGCGGAAGACCCTTATCCTTATCGGAATTGTCGTTAAGTGCCGACTTTTTCCAGTACTCATCGATTTCATCCTTCGACAGCCATTTGTTGTACGACAGCAGCTCTACGAGCCAGAGGTATCGGTTGAAAAGGTTGGTTGGGGTCATAAGGCTTTCCAATAGCGGGTTTCAAGATAATCAAGCAGGTCTTTGTAGTTGATGTTGCCTTTGATCGGGGAAAGGAGTTCTTGGGGATCAATATCTATTACTTTGTTTAAATTTTTCAGACACCTTTCATTTCTAAACCTTTGAATATCACTTATTATATTTTTATTTTCATTGGGCCTGACAATCAAATGAACATAATCGTCTGCCTCAATTGTTGTTGTTCCACATGTGGGTTTCTGAGCAATAATCTGTTCAACTAACAATGTCTGCCTTGCAAACTCATAAAGTGGATTATAATAAAATTCCTCTGGCCATTCTTTCAGATTGGATTTTTCGTCCACTAAACCCAAATACCGGTCCTTAACTGTTTTGTCGTCAGCTCTTTTTTTCTTCTCATAGCTTTCTGTATATTTCCATTCAATAGGTATGAGTAAATTTTTTCTATCTGTTGTCTGAACATAAACCAAAGCATCTATAGATGTGCAATTTGCGCCCCGAGTTTCATGTTTCTCGCCCAATAAAGTTTTATTCTTACAAACGAATTCAAATGAGATAAAACCGCCATCCGTGTCTAAAGGTGCTGGATATACTTCCTTTATTTTCAAACCTATTGCATTTTCTATAATTGCTTTGATGGCAACATCATCTTTTCGCAGAGCAAAAAGGTGATTGAGGCAATGAATTTGTGAGGACAACAGATGACCAGTGGGTTTAGATTTTCCCTCACCCCACCATGAAATATGTTTATTTTCAAAATATTTTGCACAGCCATCTTTTTTACCGCGAATACCGGCAAACAAGTTTTTTTCGCTATCTTTTGGAAGAAGAACATACGGATACATATTATTCTTAAAAAGCCCACACCCATGAGCTCCTTCAAAAATATTAGATTGATAAAGCAACCTCAATTGTCTATCCTTTTGTTGTTCCTTATATGTCTTCTTCTCTTTAGACACTTTGGCGGTTGAGTTTTTCGGAGAATAAAAAGCCTCTACATTAGGCTTATCAAAAGAGAAAGACACTGATATGTTATCTGCGAATTTTCGATTGTTTATTATTTGTAATACCTCTTCTTGTTTTTCTTGTATCATGGGATGAAAATTATCTGCCAAAAATACTCCTTCAATCTGTTTACATGCGCCTTTTTTCTCATATAGTTCGTAGATTTCATCAAATGAACGGAAGAATTTGCTTGTTGGTGGAATATTAATCTCATGTCGAAGCACATCCGTCATGACATTTACATAAAACATCAGTTCTGAAATGATTCCAATCTTCGTATTCGTCGGTAATTTTAATTCAAATATTCTTAAAATATCATCGTATGTTCTGCCCCAAATATCAATAAACCCTCCTGGAGTCACAGCATTTTCTTCTTTGATATCGTTATTAAAAATACGAGTGGGCAATTGATGATTCATTGCCTTGTATGAACTTTCGTTTTTATCGCAATATGCCCGTTCCAGTTGTGCTTCACAATAGGTCGCCTCCTCTGATGCTTCTTGTTTAGGAACATTAATATACATATTACTGTTCTCCTTCGGAAATACTTCTTCTATTTCAGTCTCATACTCTTGAGTCGTCTTTCCCCAAGAATAAGTTTCAGTGAACTTTTTCAGGCGATATAAGAATCTCTTGTAGTGTTGATTGTTTTTGTCATCAGGAAATTCCCCATTAATAACTACTTTATCTATGAATTCTGGCAACCATGCTTTCAGACAAATTGCCCAGCCTTCAAATGCAGCAGAATCATCCTGCATATTGACAGTAAGTCCTTTCTTTTTCATTCCGATAGTCAGCACCTTATCTTCATCAATATTGAAATCCATTTCAGTAGGTAATTGAAGGTTACTGTTTTTTTTCTGTAATTCATTTAAAATTTCATTTCTATCCATAATTCTATGTTTATTATCGAGCTATTATTTTACTCTCTTTTTTACCAATCCCTCAGACCATGCAAAGGCCGTTAACAAAAACAATGCGACAAATTTACAATTAATTCTTTTTGGCGGTAATCTCATCCTGTTTTTCCTTTTCTTTCTCCTTCTCATAAAGCACCTCCGCTGTCGTTCTGTAAATTTTATGCACTCCGCGTCTTCCCTTCTTCTTCCAATACGACAGAGACGGTTTTTCTTTCTGGACGAGGTAATTCGAACTTTCATATATGTCTGACAGGTCTGTGTCAAAAAAGATATCCCTGGAAATGGTGGGCAACCGCCGGAAGAGCTCTCGGCTGCCCTCAAAGATTTCTGTGTTTTCCAGAAACATAGTCAACGTTCCCATGATAATGAATTTTTTCTCCTCCATGTGGTATAACACGGCTTCCTGCAAGAAGTCGTCAATCACATTTTTCAGCGCTTGCCTGTGGAATTTTGCGCCGCTGGCCTTCAAATATGCTTCTAAATGAGGCAAATCGTAATAAAGTTCAATGTATCCTTTCATATTTACTGAATTTTTACGGCAGCAAATATCAGGGTATTATGTGCCATCCTGTGGCACTTAAATTTTTTGAGAAAAAAATGGTTATTGTTCTCAAATCTTTATTTTAACAAATAATTCTTAATAACATTTTGAAAATCAATGTATTAAAAATATTTTATATCTTTGCGGCGACTTTAGAACAAGTATTATTAATATGGAAACAAACATAAATATGTCCACCATGGAGAAAGGCGAAATCATTATGTACCAACCAAATGAAAACATAAGGTTGGAGGTTCGAATGGAAGAAGAAACTGTGTGGCTGACACAGTCACAAATGGCTATGCTGTTTGGAACGCAAAGAGCCGCTATCACCAAACACCTTAATAACATTTACAACAGTGGTGAAATAGACTTGGAAACCACATGTTCCATTTTGGAACATATGGGACAAAACAACACAAGACTATACACTACAAAATATTACAATCTTGATGCTATTCTGTCGGTCGGTTATCGAGTTAACAGTAAAAACGCCACCATGTTTAGGCGATGGGCAACACATACACTAAAAGACTATTTGTTGCGTGGGTACAGCATCAACCAACATCTTCTTTGTATAGAACAGCATTTTGACAAGCAATTACAGGATCATACAGAAAGAATCCACAATCTTGAAGACAAAGTTGACTTCTTCGTGCGCACGGCCTTGCCTCCCAAAGAAGGCATTTTCTACGATGGCCAAATCTTTGACGCCTACGCCTTTGCATCAGAATTGATTAAGTCAGCAAAGCGAAGAATTGTATTGATTGACAATTATATAGACGAGTCAGTATTGCTCATTCTGACAAAAAGGAACGAGAATGTTTCGGCAGAAATTATCACTAAGCAAATTTCCAAGACTTTAGCATTGGACATCGAACGACACAACCGCCAGTATCCGCCAATCAAAGTTCGTGAAAGTTCCCACTATCACGACCGCTTCCTGATTATAGATGACACTGTCTATCATCTCGGTGCATCGCTGAAAGACCTTGGAAAAAAACTCTTTGCCTTTAGCAGGATGGAATTGAGTACAGCGGATGTCGGTATTCAGTAAATGCATGCTGAACATGTTAGAATGCATTTTTTTTGTATGTTTGCTTTTTTATTAGCATAACGCCAAACATCCATCACAAGGACCTCAGAACTTTAATATGATGTACCGTCCGCCATACCAACAAACTCCAGAATCCAGACGCAGCGCGTGCGCTTTCGCACTGCTGCTGGTTCTGTGCGTGTCTGTTTTCACCGCGCGGGCGCAAAATCACCATTACTCCCAGTTCTATACAGCTCCGGTCTCTATGAACCCGGCATTGACGGGAGCGTATGACGGTATTTTCCGCATCAATGCGAACCAGCGCACCCAATGGCTTTCGGTCACCAAGCCCTACCTCACCTTCGGCATTGGCGCCGATGGGGCCATCTACAAAAACCACCGGCGACAGGAACTCCTCGGCATCGGCGGAACCGTCAACACCCTCAAAGCCGGCGATGTGGGCTACACCTCCACGCAGGCCTTGGTGTCCGTATCCTTCATCAAATATGTGGGACGGCAGAACCGAAACAAAATCGGCATCGGAGCATACGCGGGCATGTTCAACAACTTCTTCGATTTGAACGCCGCCAGCTGGGATGAGCAGTTCCAACACAACTTCTACAACCCCTACTTGGGCTCCGGCGAAGAGTTTCTCACCACCAAACAGTACTATTTCGACATGGGTGCCGGTGCCTTCTGGAGCATCAGCCCGAACCGCATGTCCACCTACCAACTGGGATTCTCCGCCGCACACCTCAACCAACCCAAGGAGACTTTCGGCACCACCAACCAAAAACTGCCTGCACGCTTCACCGCACACTTTCTATCGCGCATCGGACTCACCTCCAACCTCGCCCTGGAACCTATGGCCATGGCTTCGTGGCAAAGAACCTTCCACGAATATGTCTTAGGCACCAACATTGAATATTTCCAACGCAAAAACAACTACACCACCCTGTTTTCCTTAGGTGGCGGCATATTCTACCGCTGGAATGACGCCATCATCGCCGATGTCTTCTTCGACTGGCAAAACTTGCGACTGGGTGTCAGTTATGATGTCAACATATCCTCTTTCCGCGTGGCGACTCACGGTCGGGGCGCACTCGAAATATCACTCTCGTACATCTTCCGAAGGAAATCCGTCACTCGCACCGGCAAAGAGCCATGCCCGTATGATGTGATGTAGAGGTGAAAGAGGTAAAAGGGGTGAATGAGGTGAAGTGGGTTGAAAAGTTAAGAAATTAAGAAACTAAAAAACTAAGAAATAAATATTTAATGGCCAAAGGCCAACAGCCAGCGGCAAATAGATAATGTCAAATATGAAATCGCATATCGCTCATTGTTGTATGTTCATCGCTCTGCTGGTTCTTCTGACCACGGCGGGGATGGCGCAAAATGTGCGATTGACTGAGGGTCAGCGTGAGCAACAGCGTAATTTCATCCGCAAGGACACGCTGCCGGTGGCAGTGGAGGCGTTGCCCGCCAACATCAACTCACACTTCTCGGAATATGCCGGACGCCTGTATCCGGATTCCGCTTTCTTCTTCACCTCCATGCGGGCGGATGTCAAGGAAGATTACGACCGATTTTTTGAAACCAGCTGGTACTGCAATATTTACGAAAGCCATTTGCGTCCCGATGGTTCCTATGCCCGCCCCACATCCCTGCCCGCCGTCATCAACTCCAGAAAATTCTTCAACAGCAACTTCTGCTTCAACCCGCAACGCGACCTGCTTGTTTTTTCCAGATGCAACCGCGCTGGCGACGGCGATTTGCAATGCGCCCTTTGGGAGAGCCGACGGGAAAAGAAGGGCTGGAGCAAACCACAGAAACTCCCCTCCGTCATCAACATGGAGGGATACTCTTCGCTTCAACCGTTTCTGCTGATCTACGACAACCATAGCGTGCTCTATTTCGTTTCCAACCGCCCCAAAGGTTATGGTGGACTGGACATTTGGTATTCTATCAGCAAGGATGGAAAATACAATCCTCCAGTCAATCTGGGCAGCACCATCAACACAGAGGGCAATGAGGTAACACCTTTTTACGATGCGGAAACCTCCACACTCTATTTCAGCTCCGACGAGCATTTGGGCATTGGCGACTACGACATCTTTTACAGCAACGGGGCATTGAGCCAATGGGGTGAGGTTTCCAACATGGGCGTGCCGTTCAACTCCGCTTACAACGACTTCTATTTCGCTCCAAACCAGGATGAGAAGAGCGGTTTTTTCACCTCTAACCGTCCGCACGACGGCGCCGCGCCGGAGGACACCTGTTGCAACGACATTTTCCACTTTCGCTGGATTCCGAAAAACGACAGTGTGCCGCAACCCGTGGACACTCCCACCATTCACGAAAAAATCGCCTCGGTGCTGCCCATCTCGCTCTATTTCCAGAATGACGAACCGGACCCAAGATCGTTGTCTGACACCACCACCGCCGACTATGACCAGTTGTACCGGCGTTACTTGGCCGACCACGACCTCTATGTAAGCGAGTCGGGGCAAGGGCTCTCGGGCGACAGTCTGACCGCCGTGCAGCAGGGCATGTATGCGTTCATGCGCGACTCTGTGGCCACGGGGCACGACCGGATGATATTGCTGAAGAATTACATTCGGGAGGCCTTGCGCAACGGGGAGACGGTGGAACTGACCGTCAGCGGGTTTGCTTCGCCTTTGCACAACAGCGACTACAACAAGCATTTGTCCGCACGGCGCATTGTGAGTTTGCTCAACTACCTGTACAAGGCCGACAACTTTGCGCTGGCACCCTATCTGGACGGCGACAAGCCAGGGTTAGTCATCCACACCGACCCGCAAGGTGCTGTGCAGCACACCTTTGCCTCCGGAGAGACACGGGAGACGGTTTACGGACTACAGGCTGCCAAGGACCGCAAAATCGTCATCAGCGCAAGCAAAATCCACTAATTTTGTATCTTTGCCGCCCTAAAAATTAAAGAAATGACACAAAGCAAAGGTACCCATTCCGAAAAACATACCATTGCCTCTTTTATGGTGGATGGCAGCAGACAGTTAACCCCTACATTATTATTCAATTTGCTGCAGGAAGCGGCGGTCAACCATGCCAACGAGTTGGGTGTCGGTTGGGATTTTCTGCATCAGTTCAACCAGTTTTGGGCATTGTCGCGAATGGATGTCGAGATTCTGAGGATGCCCGAATGGCTGGACGAGGTAATCATCACCACTTGGCCCAAAAAGAACAACTATTTGGTTCAACCTCGTGATTATCTGATGGAGACAATGGATGGCGAAGTGTTGGTGCGTTCCACTTCCAATTGGGTGCTTTTGGATGGAGACGGCAAACCTCATCAATTGAGTGCATACGAAAACAACTTAGGTACGGTTGAGGGACTCCATGCTTTGGAAACACCCGCCTCGCGCCTGCGCACTGGCGTACCCTGCGAGAATCCTGTCTTCAAACCAGTAGTCTATTCCAACATCGACATGAACTGTCATGCCAATAACTCCGCCTATGTCACTTGGGTAATGGACAGTTTTGATCACGATTTCCACATGACGCACAAACTTGCCTTCTTGGCTATCAATTATTTGCAGCAAACCCATGCCAGCGACCGCTATGCTGTGGTGAAGCAGGAGACCGCTCCGAACGATTTCCTTTGCTCCATTTATTCCGAAAAGGATATGGTGGAGGTTTGCCGTGTGCGGACCGTGTGGAAATAATAAAACCAATATCCTGTTAAAGTGGTCTATTGACCACCTGTTTCCCGAATGAAATCGTAGGAAATACGGAAACATTCGTCAAATTTCTGTTTGTCTAACTGATACATATACAGATATTTGAAATAAAAGGCATGGGACTCGTTTTCAAGCAGATGTAATTCATAGGATGAGATTCCAAGACTTTGAAACCGCATGGCCATGCTTTGGGAGCCATACACATATGGCAGTGTTGGCATCGAAAAGGCATATCCGGATTTGGCATCCAAAATCTTATCTTTTCCACCATGAATCATGCAAACCGGTGTGATTTCGTCTTTGTCTATCATTTTCGGATCAAAGATGCTACCCCAGAGCAATATGGCACCCGCCACGCTGAACTCTTTTGATTGGGTCTCAACAAATCCTGTGGAATGAAGGGGTGGCAATTTCGGTTTGGCAAAAGTCTCGGCAGGCCGCTCATCCTCATCCATATAGAGCGCATGGATGATAGCCACCGCCCCTGCCGACTGCCCGAGCAGGAAGATCCGATTCGTATCTATATGATATTTACTGGCGTTAACTTTGAAGAATCGTACAGCAGCACTTACATCCTGTGCCGCCATATAACCAGTACGGATCATGTTCTTGGCTGAAAAATGCTGGGCAGGCATCAATCTGTAATCGATGGAAGCGGCAGTCCATCCGCTTTCCGCAAAACGGGTACACCATGCCCGCATATCCGCCCAATCGCGCGATCCAACCACGAAACCGCCACCAAACAAGGTAATGACTAGTGGTCGCGATGTATCCGATTCTCCTGCTGGCTCATAGAAATCGAACCGGAGTGTTTGCGGTTTCTTTTGCCCAGGAGTTTGCACCGTGCAATAGGGAATTCCGCGCTCCACTCGGATATGCGTGGAAGGCATTTGAGCGGAAAGCATACCGGGTATAGTCAGTATCAAAGAAGAAACCAACAAAACATATAGAAACATGCCATACCTTTTGCGCCTTATCATGACATCAGCGATCAACAATCATTATAGGTGCAAAAATAATAAAAATGCCAGCTATTATCCCTAATCTTCAATTATATTGTATTTTTGCGCTTTAATAACATAAAACATCATCATGTCACAATTCCAACAACTTTTCCAATCCGCAGCATATCATCGGTTTATGAAGAAAATTTTCTGGTCGTCGTTATGCGTGCTGGTGGTCGGTGTCATTTTCTGGTTCATGCACTGGCCTGGCGTTCTGACCCTCGTCATAGTGGGTGGCAGCTGCCTGATCATACGGATGATCTTCTTCCTTATCGAAAAACTCTTCTTCCACGAATGAAAACAGTCCGCATCCTCTTTATCTGCCACGGCAACATCTGCCGCAGTCCGATGGCCGAGTTTGTGCTGAAACAGAAAGTGGCGGAGCGCGGGCTTTCTGCGAATTTTGAGATTGCCTCCGCCGCTACAAGCCGCGAGGAGATTGGCAATCCGGTGTATCCACCCGCCCGCAGGATGTTGCAGGCGCACGGCATCTCATGTGCTGGCAAAACTGCCCGCCAGATGACCCGCGCCGACTACGACTATTATGACCACATCATCGCCATGGACCAAAACAACTTGCGTAATTTGCAACGCATTGTCGGACAAGATGTTGACAACAAAATATCGTTACTGATGGACTATACGGACACGCCGCACGACGTGGCCGACCCATGGTACACCGGCAACTTCCAAGCCACCTGGGACGATGTGCAAGAGGGTTGCGAAGGACTGTTGGATGCCCTAAAAATTGACAGTCAGGACTAATGGAATTATATATCACTTCTTGCAGGCCCGTGTGGCTTAAAGCGGGCTTGCGGGAAAGATAAATATACGGCCAGAAAAGTGCGGAAAAAATTCAAAATCTTGGGGCTTATTTTATTTTCGGAATTTCCAGTTGCTTGCAGATTTCCACCGCCAAACGATCCCCTATCTCAGAATGGCGCGGCACAGCTGACATCCCCCTTCCCTTCTTGTTCATGTAAACAGAATGGTTACTTCCTTCTCTAAAAAGGATGCAGTTGTTCTCTAACAAGTACTTGATTAGCGCCGCACGCTTCATTAGAGAATGGCAATTTTGCGACGAATGATGCGTTTCCCTACAAAATTCTGCCTGGTCAACTCCTTTTTAGCGGCCAAAACCATCCCAATGGCATCTTTTATGTTCTCTTTTGCCTCTTCAATAGTGGCACCTTGGGTTACCGCCTCAGGCACCTGCTCGCATTGGCAAAACCACTGGCCATTGTCCATTTTCTCTAATATGATGGTAAATTCCATACTCTTTCTTGTGACGGGACAAAAATACGGTTTTTTGTCAATCAGAAGTACTTGCGAATCCGCATTTTGTATTTCTTCTTTTTTCATGATTGTTTTGTTCTAATGGGTTAATAAAATGTTTTCAAAAAATCCCGCCAACCTTACAACACATCGTGCCTTCAGATTGGCGGGACAAAGATATAAAATATTATCCAATCATTAGAACTTTAACCTCAAACCACCTAAGAAGTTGATGCCGGCTTGCGGGAAATAGCTTGCCTCACTGTATTTGTCGGTAGCCATGTAATAATAGGAGTACATCGAGGCATTGTTTTCATATTTCGTATTGAAAAGATTGTTAATGTTGAAGAATAACTCCAAATCTTTCAAACATTTGAAATGGAATGTGTAGGAAAGACGAAGATTCGTGAACGAATAGGGCTTCAACATATAAGTGTCGTCACCAGAGTTGTCCAAATATTGCTTGCTTACAAACTTGGTGATGAGAGAGATGTTGAAATCTCTTATCGGAGTAAAAGTGAAATCGTTGCCAATAATGATGTTAGGAGAATATGCGATGGGGGTGTTGCCGAGATGTTGCACCACATACCCATCATCATCCCATTCCTCGTTATAATTGGACACATAGTGGACATAATCCAGCACTTTGTTCAAGCTGAAACCACCGTTGATGTGCCATGTAAAGAAGCGTACCGGACGATAAGCCGCGGAGAGTTCGATGCCGGCACGGTAACTCTTGTCAACATTGGCCATAAGCGGGTCGCCAGTCTGGTCCAATTCGCCAGTGCGCACCAACTGGTTGCGATAATACATACCGTACAATGTGGTGTTGAAAAAGAACTTGTCGTTGTGCATCATGTAACTGAACTCCAAATCATACAGGGTTTCCGGTACGGGTTTGCGGTCGTCGGGCGCACCCACAAGATCATTGCGCGTGGCCTCACGGTTGGCGGTGGCAAAGGAGAGGTCAAAACTGTGTTTCAGATTGCCTTTGTTCAAATAATAGTGCAATGCGATTTTCGGGTTCACGAAGTTCCAGTGGTATTCTTGCGGAATGGGAGTCAATTCATCATTGACACCTTCTATAACATAGTCCACATGACGATATTGCAATTCGGCGGTTACACTGAAATTCTTGTACCAATAGCGCAAATTACCAAACACCTTGGCTTGCAGCTTGTTACCCGTTCCTCTGTACCATTCGAACATAGCCGGACACTCCACTACGCGGTCGGGTTGAACCCACACGATATTGCCATAGTGCTTGCCGTTGTAATTGCTGACATCCGTACCGGCCACCCAACGCAAACCTTGGTCGCTATGATTTTTAAATGTCTGAAGACCTGTATATTGTGCATGAATACCGTAAAAATAGTTATCCAAATATTTCTGTGTTACCAAATCGGTTTTTTTCACCGTTTCATAAATATTGTTGACCGTATATGTGGCGCTGTCCAGTTCGTAACCAACAATACGGGTGATGCCTTCCAAACCATATTTGCTCACTTTCTTGTCATCTTTGTATTGCTCATAATAGCCGATACCACGAGTCAGGTAAGGCATCACTTGCAGGGTGTGATGCTGGCGACCTTCTTGACGGGTCCAATCCTTGACATACTCCAACTGATAGAAGGTTTGAGTGTAGTGGTCTTTGGAGTTCTCATAGTAGTGCATATTGTCATTATCGTCGTAGTATTCACCACAAGAGTTATAGGTGCGGTTGGTCTCCAAAAGGTCATACGGCACGCCGTTCCAAGCGAGACCGGTGTGTTCAGTGCCGTACAGCATGTGGAACTTCAGCTTACCGTAATCCTTGTTCTTTTTGAAGTTGTAAAGATCGTATTGGGCGGTGAGGAAACCGGAGTTGAGGCGCACACCGGAGTAGTCGATGTACCCGTCGCTACGGATGTCGGAGAAGGAGGCGAGCATGGAAAAACGCTTGCCGATGAGGCCTGTTCCAGCGTTCACCATATTGTGGAAAGTGTTGAATGAACCGTATGAACTCCGCACCTCAGCAAAAGGTTTGGTGGGGATTGCTCGGGTCACGAAATCAACACGGGCACCATAGGAGGTGCTGCCGTCAGAAGTGTTGGCACCACTCTGCACGCTCACATTCTCAATGAATGCGCCCATATCAGGAAGGTTCACCAACCAAGAGCCCTGCGACTCGGCATTGTTGATGGTGACACCATTGAGGGTGGTGTTGATACGGGTTTGGTCGATACCACGGATAAAGAGGTAAGTGGCACCAAGACCGTTACCCGACTCGGAGGTGGTGACCACGGAGGGCATCAGTTCCAGCAGGTTGTTGACGCTTCCGTTGCCTTGCTGCGCACGGATCTGCGGCATGGACATCGTGGTGACATTCGCCGACTGCTGCACCGTGGGCTTGGTGAATTGGATGGTCACCTCATCCACCTCGCCATGCTGCACGGTGTCAGGCACCTGCGCGAGCAGCACCGACGGGAACAGTAGTACCATGATGGCAAAAAACAACCGAATAAATCTGGCCATTGGCTGTTGGTCGTTGGCCGTTAGCTGTTGAGTGTTGGACTCTAAACCCTCAACTCTAAACTTTAAACTTTGAAACATACTCTAACAGTTTGGTTATTAATAATTAAACATACTGAAAGAGGGATTGGGAAATAGAAGCGTCTGTCTCCCTACGGCGGCATTATCCGCATCAGGTTCAACGGGTCTGATCTCAGCCATAAAGGCACCCCTTTCAAAACGGCGGCAAAGATACAAAAAAAAGCAGAGCCATCTTTCAACAGCCCTGCCTTAGTATTCATGTTTAAAATTTAAGCACTAAGACCTACTACTCTTAATATCCGAATATCTCATCCAATGAGAGCGTGGTCACTTTACCATATTTCTCCATTCCTTTCAAATCCACCTCATCTTTGTTGCCAAGAACCACAACCACCCTCTTTTGGCCTTTGATATAGGTCTTGTTGAAGTTCACCACATTATCAATCGTCATCTTTTGAATGGCGTTGTAATTGGCTTTGACAGGAGATTCCTTCAAACCAGACTCTTCAAGAGCCAGATAAGAATTGATGACTGACATTTTACGGACACGATTAGTACGGTATTGTGCGATGAGTGACGTTTTGGCAAGATCAAAGTTGAGCTCGGAAACCGGCATGTTGTCCAACAGGTCGGTGAAGGCCTCCATGGCATCCAACAGTTTGTCATTCTGGGTGCCGATATGGGTCATGTTGTAATTGGACATGCCCTTTTCATTCGGCTCCACGAAATAAGCGGCTGCGGAATAAGCCAATGAGCGTTTTTCGCGGATTTCCTGGAAGACGATGGAGTTCATGCTGCCACCAAAATACTCATTGTACATCTTCACCGCAGGAGTTATAGCCGGGTTATATGGCACGGATGTGGTCAGCTGGCGACACAACGACTGTTTGGCGTCGTAGTGGGCAAAATAGACCTTGTTCTCCTTGGTGGGCACACGGTCATAGTTGACACCCATCTTAACAGGTTTCTTGGCGGGATGCACACTATGCTTTTCCGTGATAACTTTCTGCAAATCGGCAAGCGTTAAATCGCCGTAATACAGGATGCGCTGCGGCTGGGAAGTCATCGTCTTAATCTGATTGACGACATCCTGTGCCGTGATTTTCTGCACTTCGTCATTGCTTACAAAATATTTGCGCACATTGTCTTTACCATAGGCAACATAGCTGAGCATTCTCTGGAAGATAGTGTTCTGGCGGGATTTGGCATCCTGACGGGATTTCAGCACATCTTGGATGGAATTTTGTACGGACTCCTCAGAGATTTTCGGATGGTTGAGGATGTCCTCTACAATTGCCATTGCCTTCTCCATGTTTTCACTCAAACCGGAAAGGGAAACATAAGCGTATTTGTCACTGAAGCTGATGTAGAAGTTGCACGCAAGGTCGTACATCTCACGATTAATCTGGCTAAGTGTGCGGTTCTCGCTCTCCAACTGATCCAGAAATTCGTTGGTGATGCCGGCTTTTTTGTCATAAAATCTACCATAATTGTAACGATAATTCAACTGAAAACGGCCGTTGTCTGTGTTCTGCACATACAAAATCTCGTTACCGTTGGCTTTACCTTTCTTCATATCTTTGTTGTAATCCACAAAAACAGGCTCGATGGGCTTAACTTTCATGTCTTTAACTTCTTTCAAGAAGTTGCTCTCCACATCGCGGTTCATCACCACGGGCGTGATTTCGGGCTTATCAACTTTCTGGACATCGCGCTGCTCGCCTTGGCGTTTATAGACCACCACATAGTTGTTGTTTTTGAAGGTGCGTCTTGCAAAATCAACCACATCTTCCTTGGTCACCAAACTCATGTTATCCGTTTCATTGATAATATCCTGCCAGTTTTGATGAGAAAGATATGCCATTGCCATGGCCATGGCACGGTTGGAGTTGCTTTCAAGAGAGGACATGTCGCGCAATTTACGGTTGTTGATGGCCGCCGTAAGCAGATCCTCATCCCAATTGCCGGATTTCAGAATCTCGATTTGCTGGAGCAACAGGTCTTTCAATTGTTCCAAGGTTTGTCCTTGTTTGGGTCTTCCGGTAAGACGGAAATAAGCATAATCATTCAGGTCACTCACACCAGAAGAAGCATATTGGGCCAACTGTTTCTGGTTGATGTTTTCGTCAATGATACCGCAAGAACCGTTCATCAGCACGGCATCTGCCATCTCGGCGAGGAGCACTTCACGAGAGCCGGTGCCCGCATCAATGCGGAATCCGATCTGCACATTTGCCGGTTCCAAACCATACACATCCACTATTTTCACCTCACGGATGGGTTTTTCTTTCACATAGGTGAAATCAGGGATATACTTAGGTTGAATCTTTCCAAAATATTTGTCAATCAGCTTGATGGCTTGTTCGGGATCAAAATCACCAGCCATGGCGATACAGTAATTGTTCGGCACATAATAGGTATTGAAGTGCTTGATGATGTTGGTCAATGACGGGTTCTTCAAATGCTCGATAGTACCAATGGTCGTCTGTGTGCCGTAAGGATGATGCGGAAACAGCGCCTCGTTCATCTTCTCATAGGCGGTACGGCTGTCGTTGGCCATGTTCATGTTTTTCTCCTCATACACGGCTTCTAATTCCGTGTGGAACAAACGGAAGACGGGGTTGGCGAAGCGTTCGCCTTCAATCTTGAGCCAGCGCTCCAACTCATTGTTCGGAATATCTTCCTGATATACAGTCATGTCATTGGAAGTGAAGGCGTTTGTGCCCTCAGCGCCGATCATAGACATCATCTTATCGTATTCGTTTGGAATGGCGTATTTGGATGCCTCGTAAGACACAGAGTCTATCTGGTGATAGATGGCCTTGCGCTGAGCCGGGTCTGTAGTATGATTGTAGGTTTCATACAGGGCTTCAATTTTCTTGAGCTGTTCCTGTTCCTTGGCCCAGTCAAGCGTGCCGAAGTGATTGGTGCCCTTGAACATCAGATGCTCCAGATAGTGGGAAAGTCCGGTGGACTCGGCAGGGTCGTTCTTGCTGCCCACGCGCACGGCGATGTAGGTCTGGATACGCGGAACATCTTTATTAACAGACATGAACACCTGCAAACCATTATCCAATGTATAATGAATGACATTCATTGGGTCATTCTGATAAGTCTCCTTCTTGAAATTTTGGGCATTCAGATTGGCGGTCAGAAGGCAGAAAACCGCAATCAGCAAACCCACGATAAAATTACGCTTCATACTAAAATTATTTATGTGATTTATAACTTTTTGCAAATTCAAACAATTCGGGTGACAAATGACAGTATCCAGTCGGGTTTTTCTCCAAATAATCCTGATGATACTCTTCTGCCCGATAAAAATTCAGCAGCGGAAGCACTTCCACGCAAAGGGGTTGTGTGTATTGTGCCGCCACCTCATCCATTATGCCTTGAATCATGGTCAAATCCTGCTTATCGGTATAGTAAACGCCTGTGCGATAACGGGTTCCAACATCCTCTCCCTGCTTATTCAAACTGGTGGGGTCAATGGCTTTCATGAAAAACTTCAACAGGGTATCCAACCCAATCACTTCTGTATCATATTGCACATGGACGGTTTCCACAAAACCGGTACTATCCGTGTAAACTTCCTCATAGGTAGGGTTTGATGTGCGCCCGTTGGCATATCCGACTTCTGTAAACCGAACACCCTCAATCATTTTCAAGTAGCGTTCAGCACCCCAAAAGCATCCGGCAGCCAAATAGATTTCTTTTATCATCCTTTAAAAAACTAGTGGGCAAAAATAAAAAAAAATCGTTTTATCAAAACACGCCCTAAAATGTAAGATTTTTCTTACTTTTGCAACACAATTGAATTAGCCACAATAGAATTGATAATTTAAACCCTCTGTCCTATGTACATGAACAAATCCCTTTTTACCGATTTTCTGGCGGATCGGGAGATTTTATGGACGGGCATCAATTTTTCCATGGCCAAATTCACCAAAAATGGCTTTGATTTTCCCCAAGAAATACTGCAGCATTACTTTCACGACTGGAACATGCTGATTTTAAATGACCAGAAAAAGTATGATATCCGTATGAGTTTCCGGAAACCTATCATGCAATACAATCTTTCCGCGGTCACTAAAATCAACAAAAACATACGGATAAACAACATCCTGACTTCAAGAATAGATTTGAAGGACACGCTGACGGAGGAGAAAATTTTCAATAATCTTCCTGCCATCAATCCTGCCCCAACCCAACGGTTTGCCTTGTCGTTTTTTGTTGAATCCTTCGACTCCGTGGCAAAAGTGGCGGCTGTCTGGGTGGTCATCTACACCACCGACACAAACGAGGTTGCGCTCTGCGAGCAATATCTGAAAGTTCCCAGCGGCATCGGCACCCGCAACTACTGGGCTCGTGTATTTTATAATATATTGTATGACATAAAATCATACGCCTTCCTCCGTTGGGAGAACATGGTGATGAACACCGAAGAGAATGGGGAGAATGGTGAACATGAGGATAATTCAATTGACACTAATAATATTGAATAACAAATAGTTATAAAAATGAGTGCATTTAAAGCATACGATTTCAGAGGAGTTTTTGGCAAGGATTTTGATTTGGACACCGTATATAAATTCGGTTTTTTCCTTCCATCATTATTGAAAACCGATAAAGTGTTGGTGGGGCGCGACATGCGAGTGTCCACCCCGCAGATGTTTGAGGCGTTGGCAAACGGCATCACGGATGCTGGTGCGGATGTCTATGACATGGGGTTGACCACCACACCCATGGTCTATTACTTTACCGCACAACATCATTTTGATGCATCGGTGATGATTACCGCTTCGCATAACCCAAAAGAACATAATGGGTTAAAAGTTTCACGGACCAATGCGCTTCCTGTGGGTTATGATACAGGATTGGGCGAACTGGAACGCCGCGTAAAGGAAGAACCCGTCACACCCGCCACTGTTAAAGGCAAAATCATCGCGCATGATGTGAAAACCGAATACTTGGAGTTTCAAGCGCGCTACCATCACGACATCTCCAACCTCAACATTGTGATGGATTGCAGTAACGGCATGGCCTCCATTCTGGTAAAAGACATCTTTGGCAATGCCCCTACCTATTTGTTTGACACGCTGGACGGCACATTCCCCAACCACGAAGCCAACCCGCTGGAACCGGAAAATGTGGTCGCCCTGCAAGAAAAGGTGCGTGAGACAAAAGCCGATATCGGCGTGATCTTCGACGGTGACGCCGACCGCGTGATGTTCGTGGATGAGCACGGTGACTTCATCGCTCCCGACCTGATGATTGCCGTGTTGGGACTTTATTTTCTGGAAGAGAAACACTATACCGGCAAGGTTATTCAAGATATCCGAACTTCCAAATCAGTGGCGGAATACATTGCCAAGATGGGTGGTGAGATGGAGATCTGGCGTGTGGGTAGAGCGTACGCCGCCCTCAAGTTGCGCGAAATAGACGGTTCTTTTGGCGGTGAGTTCGCTGGCCACTACTATTTCCGCGATTTCTTCTATTCCGACTCCGCTATGATTGCCTCACAGGTGCTGCTGCACGTGTTCAGCGACATGAAACGGAAGGGAATTACCGTATCTCAACTCATCAGCCAAATCAAGCAATACGCCAACTCCGGTGAGATCAACTTCACTATTGAGCGGAAGAAAGAGGCCATGGAGGCTGTGAAAGAACACTTCTGTGCTATAGAGACTCCGACCAAAGTCATGGATTTTGATGGCTATCGAATCGAGTTCGCTGACTGGTGGTTCAATATCCGTCCTTCCAACACAGAGCCATACCTGCGCCTGCTTATGGAAGCGCGCACCGAAGCCATGCTCCAAGAAAAGCTTGCGGAAATGAAAGATGTGTTGAAAGCGTTTATGAAATAAACAGAGGACTTATATTTCCACTCCCCTATTGCTTACATATCCCCGCCACTTTTCCAACACAGCTTGGAAGTCTGCGGGCAGTTCCGATTCAAAGCGCACAAACTCGCCCTTGGTGGGATGCACGAAGCCGATGGACTTGGCGTGCAGCGCCTGCCGCGGCATTAAAGCGAAACAATTGCGCACAAACTGCTGATATTTGCTGAATGTGGTGCCCTTCAGGATGCGGTCACCTCCGTACGCCTCATCGCTGAACAGCGGATGACCGATATGCTGCATGTGCACACGGATTTGGTGCGTGCGGCCGGTTTCCAATTGGCACTCCACCAAGGTGACATAACCGAAACGCTCGATGACCTTCCAATGGGTGACGGCATGTTTGCCCTGCTCGCTCCCTTCCGGAAACACGGTCATCACCATCCGATCTTTCGGGTTGCGCCCCACATTGCCCACGATGGTGCCTTCGTCCTCTTCAAAGTCACCCCACGCCAACGCCCAATATTTGCGCTCCAAATCATGGTCGAAGAAAACCTTGGCCAAACGCATCTGCGCCAACTCGTTTTTGGTCACAACAATAAGTCCTGATGTGTTTTTGTCGATACGATGCACCAGTAGCGGCTTCATGGGCGAACCGTCGGGCAGAGTCTGGTCTTTAAGATAGTAATAAAGAGCATTGACCATAGTTCCCGTATAGTTGCCGAACGCCGGATGCACCACCATGCCCGCCTCCTTGTTGATGATTAGCAGGTCATCGTCCTCATATCGGATATCAAGAGGAATGTCTTCGGGTATGATTTCCGTGTCTCGTGGCGGATTGGGCATCAGCACAGATATGACATCGTTTGGCTTCACCTTGTAGTTCTGCCGCTCCACCTTGTCGTTCACCAAAATACAACCTGCCTTCGCCGCCTGCTGGATTTTGTTACGCGAAGTATTTCGGATGAGGTTGAACAAATACTTGTCTATACGGATGATTTCCGTGCCGGGATCCACCACGAAGCGGAAATGTTCGTATAATTCGTCCTTTATGTTTGATTCAATATTTTCTGCCATGAAATAATAATATGATATTGCGAAAGTTGCGAATAGAAGTCACCCCTTTCACCTCTTTTACCCCATGTACCTCTTGTACCCTCTTTTATCTATCACAATTCTTGCACAAGATGGCTTTCACCTCTTCGTTTTCCATCACGCAATACGGAATCTTCTCGAAGACACTACACAAGCGACCCGGGTTTTTCTCAAAGGCGATTTTCACGGCTTTGGTGAAAAGCGCACTCAAATATGATTCCGGCCGATGGGCGGCGATGGAAACATACGACATGATGAAATCTTCGGAAATCTTAGGATCATCCAAGAACGGATCCATCAATGAGAGGGCGTATGCGTAATCGTGCTTTTTCACAAAACAGGCAGCCAGCTTGTATGCGTTCTGCCAACTGTCGAGCTTGGGGTTACGAATCTCTTTGATCTTGGCAAAGGTGGCGGTTTGCAATGCCTGGTTTTCCATGCTTTGAACAGCTGTATCCAGATAATTCACCAGTTTCAGCTGATATTCCATGTTAAGACTGTTCACCCGCTCTTTCGGAACTCCGGGAACGGAATACAGACGGTCGATGGCTGCCTGTATCTTGGCAATGTCAGCGGGAGAGTTAATCTTACCCAAGAACACATCGCCAACCGTGGTGTTGAACAAAAGCATCTGGTTGGCCGGATTGAGGTTATACACCTTGGTCATTTCAGACGCAAGATTCTCCGTCAACTTCGGCGCTTTCAAACACTGGACATACAGGCGGTTATTCAACAGCGTCTGGTAATCCTTGTTGTTCGGGATTTTAAGATCATTCAGAACAGAACTGTTATATTCGCCTTTTTCCACTTTGTCAATGATGTAATTCTCAATCGACATGGCCAGACCTTTGTTTTTATTCTTGATGGCCTGATTGAATTTCCATGTGGCGAAGGCCTCTTCCTGTTCCTTGGTGGAAGCGGAATAGGTGACATAATACTTGATCTCATAGTAACGGCACGGGGCCAACCAACCGCTGTCGAGGGTTTTCAGCGCCCAGCTGTCGTTCCGGAGCTGGCGGGCGGCTTCGTCCAGCGTGAGGAAACTCAAATCATAGTATTCCCCATTGTTCACAATGCTCTTCTTGAAGTCCTCCCAACAATAATCGTAGCTGATGGTAATGTCGGCACCGGGTGATTTGGTGAGCATATCTTTCTTCAAAAACTCAGCGCGTTTGGTCTGAATCTTCTGGTAATTGGCATCCTTGTAGTAATTCGGGGAATTGTGGGCAATAATCTCAATTTTATTGACCGTGTATTCCGGAACATCCGCATTTTTCAGTACGGAGTCAAAAGCGGCGGTTGTGTAGTCGGTTTTCTTCAAATCGTATGGGAATGAAACGCTGAACGTGCTCTCCTCAGGCGTAATAACCCATTCACCAGCGCTCTTGATGCCTTTTTCATCTTTCAAATAGTTGATTTTCTCCGTATAGGAGGCATTCTTCACCTCAATATTCTTCGGGATGATGGTACGGCAAACGCGGTTGCCCTCTTTCAACACCAGCACATGAATGTCCACATCCTTGTTCAGTTCCACTTGTTCCGGAAGATCGGCCACTTTGGCAATCAGCTTGCCGCTCTTGAGGTTCGCATTTTCGTTCTTCTCCATAATCGTTTCAAAGGTGATGGGTTTGGTGACAAAACCGCGGTTGGCATGGTCGTAATCAATATTGAATCCGTCGCATTCGTATTGGCTGCGTTGCACAAAATCGATGGCGATGGCGTCCCCTTCTTTGCCGATGAGTTTTTTCAGTTGCTTGTAATCGTCGCATTTGATGTAAACTTCACCGTTTTTGCTGATGCTGACATATTCGGAAAGAACCTCAAGTGCGGGTTCGGCAGCGCATTTCTTGCATATTTTGTCATCGTATGCCTTGAGATTGGCCATACCTTTGGAGTAAGGCAGGTCCTTGGCTCCGTAGGCCGGCTTATACGGATTGAAAGAGCGGTCGTTGCCGAACACCATCGAAATGTACATGTTCTTCATCTGCGCGTCGGTGTTCATGCCCAGGCCCACATAACTGTATTGTCTGTCCAACAGGACTTCCACTTGTTTCGCATTCTTCAGAAATGTCTGCACAGCGGCCAAGCAAAGGTCATAGTAGGAATATTCCTGCTCACCGAGGTACGCTTTCACTTTGGTGACCAGTTCGAAACCATTGCCCGACAAGCTATATTTGCGCATACGGTATGGCAAAGTCTTGTATGGAGCGAAGTTGTCTTCCGTCTTCTCATCCTTGGAGGCCATGAAGTCGGCCTGGAACTGCGCGGTGGAGTCCATGTTGATATCGTGCTTCATGGGCGGCAAGAAGCGGTATTGCGCACGGGCGGCGTCCAACACCTCGGACATGCATTTGTATAAAACCTTGCTGTCATAATTGTTAGGGGTAAAATTCTTGGCGTACTTCGCATTTTCCTTAATCTGCACCGGATTGAAATCCATATAGGGAGATTCGGTTTGGGCAAACGAGAAATTACTGATAACCAATAAGATGGCAACAAATAACGCAAAAATATTCTTATTCATAGGGGCAAAAATTTATTCATTTTAAACAGAAAAGCAATAATACTAAAAAAAGTGGAAATACAGACAGCAAATCAGACTATAATTTTTTTTAACAATAAAAAGTTTGTTTATTTGAAAAAAAGTGTATTTTTGCACCCCCAAAAAAGAGAGTAAAAAACAAACATTTAGAGAGATGAAAAGAACATATCAACCTTCAAATGAAAGACGCAGAAACAAACACGGTTTCAGAGAGAGAATGTCCACCGCTAATGGTCGCCGTGTATTGGCTGCCCGCAGAGCAAAAGGCAGAAAGAAACTGACCGTTTCTGACGAAAGTCTCGGCAGAAAATAATAACTGTCCGATAATTGCGTTTTTATCAAGGAAAAGAAGGCGGTCGTCTTCTTTTTTTTGTATTTTCGCCCCGCGTTTTTGAGGACGCAAATTGGTTTAAAGACGATGAACGCATGATGAAAAAAAATTTTTTCTGCGGCCTGCTGTTTCTGATGTGCAGCGTTTCTGTGCTCGCCCAAGGCGGCGGGATCCCCGTTGACGGCATTGTGGCGGTCATCGGTAAGGAAATCATTATGCAGTCGGATCTGGAAAAGCACTACCTTGACTACACCGCCCAATTCAACACGGTGGAGGATCCGGAAGAAACACGATGCTATATTCTTGAGACGCTGATGTTTAACAAACTGATGGTCAACCAAGCCGAGTTGGACAGCATTGAGGTTACCGACGAGGAAGTGGACTATCTTGTAAACAGCCGGCTCTCCTACTTTCTGCAACAAGTGGGCGGCAACACGAAATACATTGAGGAATATTTCCACAAACCCATTTCCGAAATCAAGAAGGATTTAAAGGAGATGATGTATGAGCAGGCACTGATCGATCAGGTCCAGTCCAAGATCACCAGCAACATCACGGTCACCCCTTCGGAGGTGAAGCAGTTTGCCAAAAACCTGAGTGCTGACAGTCTGCCCGTTGTACCCACCAGCTACCAGTTTGGCGAAATTGTAAAAATTCCGCCGGTTAGCGAAGAGGAGACAGAAGCCGTGAAGGCGCGCTTGAACGAGTACCGCGAGCGCGTGCTCCGGGGCGAGAAGTTCTCCATGCTCGCACGCCTCTACTCCGATGACCCCGGCAGCGCCTCCAAGGGCGGCGACCTCGGTTTCGTGGAACGCGGCACCCTCTACCCCGAATTCGAAGCCGTGGCCTTCAACCTGAAGTCCGGCGAAATCTCACAAGTGCTTAAAACCCGCGCCGGTTACCACATCATCCAGATGATCGAGCGCAAGGGCGAGTCCATCCATGTTGCCCACATCCTCATCCAACCCAAACCCTCCACCGAAGAGCAGGTGAAAGCCATCTCCTACCTTGACAGCGTGCGCGGCATCATCATTAACGAGAAACTCAGCTTGGAAGAGGCGGCCAAAAGGTTCTCCGAAGGACCCACGAAATCCAACGGAGGCATGGTGGTGAATCCCTACACCAATTCCCACAACTTTGACAGACAGTCTCTGGATGAGGCCACTTTCGCCTCTATCAATAAATTAATACCCGGCGAATACTCCGAATGCGTGCCCTTCGTGAACGATGACGGCATCATGGCTTACCGGCTCATTTACCTCAAAGAAAAGGTTGCCGAACACCGCGCCAACATCGTGGAAGATTATGACATGATCAAAAACGCCGCACTTGAAGAGAAAAAATACAACGCCCTCCAAAAATGGGTGGTGGACAAAGTGAAAGTGACCAGCATTAAACTGAATGCACAATATAAGGAATGTTCCTTCGTTACCAAATGGCAGATTCCTTAACAGGTATTATTCAAGGGAACTGATACAAAATTAATTGAACTACTAATATGGATTTGAACACGAAAACGGATGTGGAAGCCATTGAGGCTTTCGTTGAAAAATATAAAGAGCTGAAACAGGAAATCGCCAAGGTGATTGTGGGCCAGGATGAAGTGGTAAAGAACATCCTAATGGCCATGTTCAGTCGCAGCCACGCATTGCTGATTGGTGTGCCAGGACTGGCTAAAACATTGATGATCACCACAATAGCCAAGGCGGTGGATATGAGTTACAACCGTATCCAGTTCACCCCCGACTTGATGCCTTCCGACATCATGGGTGCCGAGATTCTGGACGACAGCCGTAATTTCAAGTTTGTAAAGGGCCCTATATTCGCCAATATCGTGCTCGCGGACGAGATCAACCGTACCCCGCCCAAAACGCAATCCGCTTTGCTGGAAGCCATGCAGGAGCGCTCCGTCAGTATGAACGGCACCACCTACGCCCTTCCCGACCCGTTCTTTGTGCTGGCCACACAAAACCCAATTGAGCAAGAGGGTACCTACCCGCTGCCAGAGGCCCAACAAGACCGCTTCATGTTCAATATTATGCTGGATTATCCTTCTCAAGATGAGGAGGTTCAAATCGTGAAAAGCACCATCCACGGCGCCATGCAGGAACCCAAACGTGTGCTGACTGTGGAGGATATCATCTTCTACCAGAAGTTGTTGCAGAAAGTGCCTGTTCCGGAGAATGTCTATCGCTATGCCGTGAATCTGGCTACGCTCACCCGCCCGGGCACATCAAAAGCGCACCAATGGGCCAACGACTACCTCTCCTGGGGTGCCGGTCCGCGAGCCTCCCAGTTCCTGATCATCGGTGCCCGCACACACGCCGTTCTGGATGGCAAGTACTCTCCCGATATTGAGGATGTGAAAGCTGTGGCACACAATATTTTACGCCACCGTATCATCAAAAACTACAAGGCGGAAGCCGAAGGCATCACCGTGGAGCAGATTATCGACAAACTGCTCGTGGCAGCAGAATAAAACTATACCATCATGGCCAAAAACGACCTGCATAGTGCCCGTTGGAAATGGCTGCTTTTCATCTCTGCGGCGGTCGTTTTTGTGCTTATCATCATCTATTCCAACAAACTGTTCAATAATATCGCCCAAGAAGAGCGCAAGCGTATCGAAATTTGGGCGGGAGCCATCTCGTATAAGGCAAAAATCGTAAACGAGACAGAGAACTTCTTCAACTCCATCAAGTTGGAGGAGGACAACCATGCGAAGATATTGGCTACGGCCATCCAAAAAATTATTGAAGCACCGCTGGATGAGGATCTTACATTCTATCAGAGCATTATTTCAGCCAACAAGACAGTCCCACTGATTGTGACCAGCCGGGGCGGCAGCATAGACGCTTCCGTCAATGTGCCAGACAGTGTCTCGCGCATGCGCAACATCAAGGAAATGGGCGAGGAAGACAAAGCCAAATACAACAGTCTCACCATCCCGTATATTGCCAACCGCTACCTGACCATTTACTATCAGGAAGCGCCTGCCTATGCTGAACTTCATGTGGTGATTGACAACCTGGTGGAGTCTTTCTTCCAGGAAACCGTCATCAACTCGGCATCCGTGCCCGTTATCATTACAGATAGCACGAAAAAACACATCATCAACACCGGCAATATCGACTCCACCCAACTGGCCGACACCACTCTATTGCTGGAAACTTTGGACAAGATGATGGCTTCCAACAAGCCCATTGAGATCAATCTGCTCGATCATGGCACCTGCTATGTGTTCTACGAGGAATCTCCCGTGTTGAAACAACTCCGTTTGGTTCCTTTCATTGAACTTGGATTCATTATCATCTTCCTGATTATCGCTTATTTACTGCTTAGTGTAACCCGCCGCTCGGAGCAAAACCGGATTTGGGTGGGCATGAGCAAAGAGACAGCGCACCAGCTGGGCACGCCCATCTCCTCGCTGATGGCTTGGAATGAGCTGCTGAAAGAAATGGATGTGGACCAGTCCATACCCACTGAGATCGGGAAGGATGTGAAGCGGTTGGAGACGATTGCGCAGCGTTTCTCCAAAATCGGTTCCGCTCCCGTATTGAACGACACCGACCTCATTATGGTAATCAGCGAATTTGTTCCCTATTTGCAAACCCGCTTGTCCTCCATGGTGAACATCACTTTCCACAAACCCGAGATGGAGCAACTCGTGCTTCCGTTGAATCGCTATTTGTTTGAGTGGGTAGTGGAAAATCTATGCAAAAACGCCGTGGACGCCATGGATGGTAAGGGTTCCATCAACATTCGCATTTCGGAAGAAAAGAACAAGGTTTTTGTGGACATTGAAGATACCGGCAAAGGTATTCCGGCCAAAATGCATAAGAAGATATTCTCACCCGGTTACACTTCCAAAAACCGCGGTTGGGGTTTGGGACTGACATTGGCCAAACGCATCATCAACGAGTACCACAAAGGCAAACTCTTCGTCAAATCTTCTGTTATTGACGAAGGTACGGTAATGCGGATACAACTTCGAAAATCCTAATTTATAGCACTTTTACACATAAAAAAAAGCAGGGCTTTCACCCTGCTTTTTCAATATTGTCACTATATGGATTAGTCAAGTTCGGGGAAATCCGGAAGCTCGGGAGTAGCGGGAGCTTGCGGTTCTTCGCGTCTCGGCTGTTGCTCACGGTTGTCGTTGTGAGGACGACGGTCATTGTTACGAGGGCCACGAGGATTGTTGCCGCGCGGACCGCGATCGCCACCATTGCGGCGGTCATTGCCATTAGGACGGGAAGGACGGCCATTGTTGCCACGAGGTCTTGCTTCCTGCTCGGTGTAACCTTCCGGTTTCGGGAGCAGTACCTTGTGAGACAATCTGTACTTGCCGGTCTTTTCGTCGATTTCGATAAGTTTGACTTTAATCTTGTCACCCACCTTCAACACATCCTCCACATTGTCAATGTGGCGGTATGCGATTTCGGTCACATGCAGCAAACCGTCGGTGCCAGGCAGAAATTCAACGAATGCGCCAAAAGCGGTGATCGTTTTGATGGTGCCTTCGTACACTTCGCCCACTTCGGGTTTGGTGCAGATGAGGTTGATGCGTTCAATGGCGGCATTGATATCGTCCACATTGGGAGCTGCGATATCGATAACGCCGAAATCGCCCACTTCCTCGATGTTGATGGTGGTGTTGGTTTCACGCTGCATCTCTTGGATGATCTTGCCTCCAGGTCCGATAACAGCACCAATAAATTCGCGCGGAATTTGCATTTGGATGATGCGCGGAACGAAGGGTCTGTAATCCTCGCGCGGAGCGGGCATGGCTTCTTTGATTTTGCCGAGGATGAACATACGGCCTCTGTGTGCCTGTGCCAATGCCTCAGCCATCACTTTGGGAGAAAGACCATGGATCTTGATGTCCATCTGGCATGCGGTGATACCATCTTCAGTACCGCAAACCTTGAAGTCCATGTCGCCAAGGTGGTCCTCATCGCCGAGAATATCGGAGAGGATAGCGTATTTGTCGGAATTCTCGTCGGTAATCAAACCCATAGCGATACCGGAAACGGGCTTTTTCATCTTAACACCGCAGTCGAGCAGTGCCAGTGTGCCGGCGCAAACCGTAGCCATAGAGGAACTACCATTGGATTCGAGAATATCGGAAACGATACGAACCGTATAAGGGAAAGACGGGTCGTCGAACGGAATCATAGGAAGAAGGGCGCGTTTGGCCAAGTTACCGTGACCGATTTCGCGGCGGCCGGTGCTGCCGATGCGTTTCACTTCACCCACACTGTAAGGCGGGAAGTTATAATGCAGCATGAAACGGCTGGAACCTTCGATGACGGCGCCATCAATCATCTGCTCATCCAATTTGGTGCCCAGTGTACAAGTGGCCAGGGCTTGGGTTTCGCCACGAGTGAAGATAGCGGAACCATGAGCGGAAGGAAGATATCCGGGTTCAATCCAGATGGGGCGAATGTCCTCGGTGCCACGGCCATCCAAACGGATACGCTCGTCGAGAATCATGTTACGCATAGCGTGATATTGCACATCGCTGTAGTAGCGTTTCACCATGTTTTCTTTTTCTTCGCGTTCCTCTTCAGGAATCGTCTCCATAAATTCAGCCAACACTTGGTCGAAGGCCTCATTACGGGCTTGTTTGCCCATGAAGGATTTGGCGATAGCGTAAACCTTGTCGTAGGTTTCTTTGTTGATACGCTCACGGATTTCCTCATCGTTGGTTTCGTGGCAGTACTCACGTTTCGGATAGGCAGTGGGAACCTTGGCGGCCAAGTCAAGCTGTGCCTGGCATTGCACTTTAATGTTCTCCTGGGCGAAAGTCAGCGCAGCGACCATGTCCTCTTCGGAGATTTCCTTCATCTCACCTTCCACCATCATGATGTTGTCCATAGAGGCGGCCACGATCATGTCGATGTCGGAGGATTCCATTTGCTCAACGGTGGGGTTAACCACAAATTGTCCGTTCACGCGGCCCACGCGGACCTCAGAAACCGGGCACTCAAAGGGAATATTGGAAACGGCGATAGCGGAAGAGGCGGCCAAACAGGCGAGGCAGTCGGGCAGTTGGTTCTTGTCACCGGAAATCAGCGTAACAATAACTTGAGTTTCAGCGTGGAAGTTCGCCGGGAAAAGCGGGCGGATGGCACGGTCAACGAGACGTGCGATGAGAATTTCATATTCGGAGGGGCGTGCCTCGCGGCGGAAAAAACCGCCCGGAATGCGGCCGAGTGCGCCGTATTTCTCCTGATATTCGACCTGGAGGGGCATGAAATCGGTACCCTCAACGGCCTCTTTCTTGCAACATACCGTTGCGAGAATCATGGTGTCGCCCATTCTGACGACAGCAGACCCGTCGGCCTGTTTGGCCAACTTGCCTGTCTCGATGGTCACAACACGACCATCTCCTAATTCAAAGGATGTGTTTATTCCTAACATGATGTTTCAGATTAATAATTAATAATAAGAGCAGCGGTCTTAAAAATCAAAAAAAGGCAATTTTATAAAATTGCCCCTTTTTTATAAAATGTTTCTTAAAATTATTTTCTAAGACCTAATTCCTTAATAAGTGCTCTGTAGCGCTCAATATCTTGTCTCTTCAGATATTCGAGCATTTTCTTTCTCTTTCCTACCAAGTTGATCAAGGCGCGTTTCGTCACTTTGTCGCTGCCATAAGTCTTCACATGCTCGGTAAGATGTTTGATACGGTGCGTGAAAAGCGCGACTTGTGCTTCAGGGGAACCGGTGTTGGTTGCGCTTTTTCCGTATTTTTCAAAAATTTCTTTCTTAACTTCGCTTGTCAAATACATAATTTAAACGTCTAATTTTTAATACTTTTTACCTTTCTTATTTCGGGCGGCAAAGGTAGCATTTTTTTTGATATGTTTTTCTGTTTCAGAAAAATATTTTTCAAAGCAACTCCAAGCGGCAAGCGCATCGACATAAAAACTTTTTTCTTATTTTTGCAAAATTATACAAAAAGCAAAAGAATGGCGAAAGTTGCGGTTGTCATATTAAACTGGAATGGGAAGCGGTATTTGGAGCAGTTTCTACCCGTTTTAATCAAGTATCTGCCTGATTATGCGGAGATTATAATTGCCGACAATGCCTCTTCCGATGACTCCGTCAATTTTTTGAAGACGCATTATCCGGACATACGGGTGCTGGAACATGAGCGGAACGAAGGATTCGCGCGCGGGTACAATCTCGCTTTCGAGAAAGTGGAAGCCGAATACTACTGTCTGCTGAACTCGGACATCGAGGTTACGGAACACTGGATCGAGCCCATCATTGAGATGATGGACGCCAACCCCAAGATTGCCGCTGTGCAGCCCAAACTGCTTTCTTATTCCAAGCGCGATGAGTTCGAGTATGCGGGTGCGGCGGGCGGATACATCGACAAATACGGATACCCATTCTGCCGCGGGCGCGTGTTCGGCAATCTGGAAAAAGATCATGGGCAATACGATACTGAGGCCGACATTTTCTGGGCCTCCGGCGCGGCCATGTTTGTGCGCAGCGATGTATATCGCACCATGGGAGGACTCGACCCCGACTTCTTCGCGCACATGGAAGAGATTGATTTCTGCTGGCGCATCAAAAACACCGGCTACAAAATCAAAATCAACCCCAAATCGGTGGTTTACCATATCGGCGGTGGCACCTTGCCCAAAAACAATTCGTACAAAACCTACCTCAACTTCCGCAACAACCTGTTCCTGCTACTCAAGAACCTGCCGGAAGAACGCATCGCCCGTACTCTGCTGGTGAAATTCTTCCTCGACCAAATCGCTGCTGTCTTCTTCCTGCTCCAAGGCCATTTCCACGACTTCGTTTCCGTTTACAAGGCGATGCGCGACTTCTACAAGAATTATGACAAATGCAAAGCCAAGCGAAACACGCTCCCCAAACTGGCTTTCACCGACACATATCCCAAATCGGTGGTGTTTCTGCATTATTTCAAACGCAAAAAGATCTTTAATGGAGAATCTTTTTCCTAAAAACCTGTCATCATGGAACTTTTCAGTCAAATATACGACTATATTCTGATTATCATGACCTTTTTGGGCGTCGGGGTCTTCATCACATTGCAATTTGTGACTCCCGCTTACGGCATGACCTTCAATAATCGCTGGGGCATGTCCGTGCGCAGCAATCTGGGCTGGTTCATCATGGAATCACCCGTGTTTTTCACGATGCTGCTGCTGTATTATCTGTCCACCATAGGTGATGTAAAACCTTTTAACATAGTTACTTTCGTCATCTTTTTCTTCTTCGAGTTCCACTACTTCCAACGATCGTTCATCTTCCCGCTCCTGATGAAAGGACAAAGTAAAATGCCTATTTCCATCATCATTACCGGTGCCTTGTTCAACACCCTGAACGCCATCATGCAGGGCGGCTGGTTATTCTTCTTCTGCCCGGAAAACGCCTACCCCATCTCCTGGTTCTGGTCATGGCAGTTCATCCTGGGCACCCTGATTTTCGTTTTCGGTATGGTCATCAACCTGCACTCCGACCGCATAATCCGCAACCTGCGAGAGGATGTCACCGACAACAACTACTACTTGCCTAAAGGATGGCCATTCAACAAGATCAGTTCCGCTAACTACACGGGCGAGATTCTGGAATGGCTCGGGTTTGCCATTTTGATCTGGTCTGTGTCGGGCGCCGTGTTCCTGCTCTGGACTTGCGCCAACATCATTCCGCGCTCAAAGGCGGTCTATGAACGCTACACACAGTTTTTCGGCAAGGAATTCACTGATTTGAAACGATATAAGATTTTCCCCGGGATTTACTAAACTATGAAAAAAATACTTTTTGTTTTCGTATGCATTTTGCCCCTTTTGGTATGCTGCGATATATACCAAGGCCCTATTCCCAACGCAAAAGTTGACTTCTATATCTATCCGAATGATGTACAATATTACAGATTAAACACTTACGGAGGATATGAATATTTCACTGGCGGAGTGAACGGCATTATTGTTTATCGTTTGGACGAATGGAATTTCAATGCGTTCGACCGGGCGTGTCCCCATGATTGGGGCGAGCAGGAATCCTGGTTGTTTGTGGCTCCCGATGGATTACGACTCATAGACTCCTTGTGCGGCTCCACCTTTAACATTTTGGATGGCAATGTTTTAAGCGGCCCTTCCAAGTATCCTTGCCGCCGCTACAACACCCGTTTCGATGGGATGAGACTTAGGGTTTACAGTTGAGAGTTGAGACGAAAGACCGAAGACTGGCCATCATTTTGCCAGAGCCCTGCACCTTTTACCCTTTTCACCTCTTGCTCCCCATTCACCTATTTCTGATTACCAGTATGGCATTGGACACGCCGCGTTCTCCGTGGTGGTCGAAGCGCCCATTGTCTATTGGATAGTTGACGATGCCTCCGTTAGCCCATCCCTCAAGATAGAGCGTGGTGGAACCTCCGCCGTCCATGTTCAGCACATCCGTGCAACCCAGCCATTTCAGGGTTTTCGTAAGTTCGTCCAGCGACATGCCTTCGGACTCTTTGGAGCGTCCGTCCACCACAAACAGCAGCAGGGTGCCGTCGGGGCGGATACCCACGGCGGTGCGAGGATGCCGGTTGCTCACAAATGTGCGGTCGTGGCGAAAGGGTTGGACTTCGCCATGGAGCAGTAGCAGCGGACCGGCGGTCATAATATTGCTGTCGGGCAGAGTCCGCTCCCAGCAGCGACTGCTGTCGGTGCGCGCAATGCGCACGGAGTCGCCGTTAATAAGCAAGGTTCCGTACTGATAATACTTCCTATTCACCGTGTCTTTGCCGGGCGTGTTTTCCCCAATATCTTGACCGTCAATGCGCAGGTAACAGACAGGATTGTGCTTGTCCATATCGAAGAAAGAACCATTGATGGCGGCCACGGCATGGTGGCGCTTCGCGATAGTGGATGTGGGGGTGCGGACAGGTTCGTACGCCAATTGCAAGGTGTGCCCCGATTGGGACGGGATCTCCAGCACCGCCATGAATTGGTTGCTGTGGAAATATTCGTGATGGTTGAAGTGTATGGTTTTCAACAACATACCGTCTATGGAATCCACCTGCCACCGCGCTTGCACTAAAACAAGGGAGTCCGACTGCGCCAAACAGACACGCGCCGTTACGGCCAACAATGTTATGATGAAGAGAAAGTGTTTTTTTATCATCTGGAACAGGAAGGGCGACCATTTAGGGCCGCCCTTATTCTTATCTTATGTTGTAAAAAGTCTAATACCGGTAAGTGTCCGTCTTAAACGGTCCTTCCACCTTCACGCCAATGTAGTCGGCCTGTTTTTGGGTGAGTTTGGTCAGTTTCACACCGATTTTGCTCAAATGCAGACGGGCGACCTCTTCGTCCAAGTGCTTGGGCAGGTTGTAAACACCGACTTTGTAGTCGTTTTGCCACAAGTCGAGCTGTGCCATCGTCTGGTTGGTGAAAGAGTTGCTCATCACGAAAGAGGGGTGTCCGGTAGCGCAACCCAAGTTCACCAAACGGCCCTCGGCCAGAATGAAGATGGAGTGACCATCAGGGAAGATGTACTCGTCCACCTGCGGTTTTATGTTACGCTTGCGGATATTCGGTTGTGATTCAAAAGCGTTCACTTGAATCTCGTTGTCGAAGTGGCCGATGTTGCACACGATGGCTTGGTCTTTCATCTTGTTGAGATGGTCAACGGTGATGACATCGCAGTTGCCCGTGCAGGTAACATAGATGTTGCCTTCTTCAAGCGCATCCTCAACGGTCTTCACTTCGAATCCTTCCATAGCGGCCTGCAGTGCGCAGATGGGATCCACTTCCGTCACGATAACGCGTGCGCCGTAGGACTTCATGGACTGGGCGCAGCCTTTGCCCACATCGCCGTAACCGCAGACGACAACCACTTTGCCGGCCACCATCACATCGGTGGCGCGCTTGATGCCGTCAGCCAAAGACTCGCGGCAACCATACTTGTTGTCGAATTTGGACTTGGTGACAGAGTCGTTCACATTGATAGCGGGGAAGAGCAGTTCGCCACGCTCCATCATTTGATAAAGACGATGCACGCCTGTGGTTGTTTCCTCTGACACGCCTTTGATTTCCTTCACCATATTGTGCCATTTGTGCGGATCTTCCTTCAGAATCTCCTTCAAAGTCTGGAAGATAACAGCTTCTTCGTGAGAAGAGGGTTCTCTATCCAAAACCGTAGGATCTTCTTCAGCTTTATAACCCAGATGGATAAGCAAGGTGGCATCGCCACCGTCATCCACGATGAGTTGCGGGCCTTTTCCTCCAGGGAAAGAGAGGGCCTGGTTGGTGCACCACCAGTAATCTTCCAGTGATTCGCCTTTCCAAGCAAACACATTCACACCCGTAGCGGCAATCGCTGCGGCAGCGTGGTCTTGAGTGGAGAAGATGTTGCAACTGCACCAGCGCACTTCGGCACCCAAATGCACCAATGTCTCAATTAGGACAGCAGTCTGGATGGTCATGTGCAATGAACCCATGATGCGCACGCCATTGAGTGGTTTGGAATCCCCATATTTTTCACGGAGCGCCATCAAACCCGGCATCTCCTTTTGGGATACTTCTATGTCTTTGCGGCCCCATTCGGCCAACGCCATATCGGCGATTTTGTACTTCAGTTCGTAGTTTGTCATATTAGGTGTTTTTTGGGGAGCGAGACATAGCTCGCTTACTGTTATAGGAGCGAGACATAGCTCGCTCCTTACTATGGGAGCGGGACGCAGCTCGCTCCTTACTCTTACTTCTGCATGGTGGTCGGGTGCATGTCAGCACGCGTATAGACGTCGGTGTTGAAGTATTTCTTCATGAACTCCACCATTTCTTTCTTGGTGACGGAATTCACAACATTATCGTATTCAGACGGAGGAGTCATAACTTCGCCTTGGATGATTTTTCCACTGATGTAACTCAACCAGAAACTGTTGGTCTGGATGTTTTTGGCGCGAGTGCTCAACATCTGCTTTTTGATCAGTTCCATCGTTTTCTTGTCGGGACCCTTGGCCTTGAAGTCATTGAGGATTTTCAAGCTGGCTTCGGCCAATTTGTCGGTTTTGGTGGGGTCGCATCCCAAGAGAATCATCAGGGTCATTTCAGGACGAGGCAGTTTGCTGGCGCCCATCTGCACCATCGGGGAATAGACATCACCCATCTTTTCACGGACAATCTTGACGAACTGGATATCCAAAGCTTCACCGATCATATCAGCGATAATGCTGTTGCGGTAGCTCCAGTCGATAGGATTGGTAATATACATACCCATCCAGCCCTGTTCTTCGGTACCGGCATAGATGGTTTGTGTAGTGGCTTTGTCAGGACGCGGTTTGAGCACGCTGATATTATAATTCTCTTTGTTTTTAGGATCGGTTTTCAAAGAACCAAGATAGAGTTCCACAAACTCTTTCATCTCTTTTTCATCGTAATTACCCACAAAGAAGAAGTCGAAATCGGCAGGATTGGCGAAACGCTCCTTGTAAATTTGCACAGCACGCTTGAAATCAACTTGTGCGAAATATTCGTCATCGTAGGAGAACGCTTGTTTCATATACGGATCGTTGTTCATGGCAGCTTCCAGGAATTTGCCGATAAACTTGTACATCGGTTGGGCGGTGATCATTTTGATTTGTTCTTTCGTTTCATCCATCACCAGTTGGAAAGCGTTTTCATCAATACGGGGATTGGTGAAGAAAGCATTAAGGTATTGGAAGAAGAATTCCAAATCTTTCGGAGCGGACGATCCGTTGAATCCTTCGGTCAGCAGACTAATATCGGGAGTCACACCCGCATTTTTACCTTTCATCTTCTTCATCAAGGAATTGTAATCAATCTCAGCGATACCGCCACGGTCAATAATATCAGCAGCGAAATCGGCTGAAGCAAGGTCTTTCACAGGATACAATGTTTTTCCACCCTTGCTGGAAGCTCTGAACAGAATCTCATCGTTCTTATAATCCGTTTTCTTCAGATAAACCGTAATGCCGTTGGATAGCGTCCATTTTTCAGCACCCACCGTTTCGATTTTTTCCGTAGAAACAACTTTACCTGGTTTAAGATTCTCTTTTTCAAGAATTTCCTGTTCTTTATAGGTGTCCACATAGGGATCCACATTCGTCAGCGATTTGTCTTTCAAAATAGAAAGGATTTCTTCTTTGGTGGGGACCTTCACGCCTTCTTTGTCAGGGGCGGTGATGATAGCCACCATGTTGTCTTCCGTAACCCAATTTTTGGCCAAAGCGTTAATTTCTTCCAGCGTGATGCCTTCCATCAGTTTCTTGGCGTATGCGTTCTCGCGTTTTGCTCCCGGAATGGGGTCTTGACGCAGGAAATTGTTGATGTATTCGGAAGCGAAGCGGGCGGATTCGGTCTTGTCAACCTCCTTGGCTGCCTTGTCGTAATTTTCCAGCAATTCCTCTTTAGCGCGGTCGAGTTCCGTTTGCAGGAAACCGTATTTCAGCACGCGATAATCCTCTTGCAAGAGCACGGTCAAAGCTTCAGGGATGCGGTTCTCCTTTGCCATGGCTTGTGCAGCGTATGCGTCGGTATTGCCGATAAAATCACCATAACCGGCACCAGCGTGCAGGAACGGGCATTTTGAATCTTGTGTCATTTCGGAAAGACGAGCGTCAAACATCGTATTGTAAAGGTCAATGCAGAGCTGCTGACGGAAATCGCCGATGGTTTTCATCGGGGCATGTTTGTGTTTGCGGATGAGCATCACCTGATTGCCAGTGGCCTCAGGGTCGGTGCAGACAGCCACCAAAGGTTCCTGATTCGGGGCTATGCCGTAGATTTCTTTCTTTTTGGGGTTTTGCTTGGCCGGAATGTTGCCGAACATCGTCTTAATTTTGGCTTCCACTTCAGCGGCATTGATGTCACCCACGACAATCACGGCTTGCAGATCCGGACGATACCAATCTTTGTAGAAATCTTTGATAACCTGATAATCAAATGTTTGAAGAATATCCAATTTTCCAATAGGCATACGGTCAGCGTAGCGGGAACCTTTCATCAAGACAGGCCAATATTCCTTGCGCATGCGGTCATCGGCACCAAGACCGAGACGGTATTCCTCGATGATAACACCGCGTTCCTCGTCGATTTCCTTGTTGTCGTAGAGCAGTCCGGCAGCCCAACCGCGCAAAATCTTGAGACCCAAGTCAATATTGCCGGGATCATCCGTAGGCATGGGTATCATATAGACTGTCTCATCAAAACTCGTGTAAGCGTTAAGGTCGGCGCCGAACACCACACCTTTGCTACGCAGGTGATCCACCACGCTGTTGCTCGGGAAACCCTCAATGCCGTTGAATGCCATGTGCTCCGTAAAGTGCGCCAATCCTTGTTGGGCGTCGGTTTCTTGGTTGGAACCGGCGTTAACGGCCAAACGAAACTCTACGCGGTCCTTCGGATAGCTGTTTTCGCGAATGTAATAGGTAAGCCCGTTGTCCAATTTCCCGATTTTCACTTTGGGATCCGGATTGATGGGTTTGTCAAGTTCAAGATCCTTTTGTGCAAAAATAGGCATCGCACAAAAGACGATCATAATGAATACAAACAATTTTTTCATAATTAAACTATTTTTAGATTATAAATTAGAATCCTATTTGGAATTTTTTCTTGAAAATTTGGATTTCCTCAACAAAATAAGGATGATGCCCATAATAGCAATAACGGCCAATGGTATCACAATATTGAGTGTCGCCAGAAAAGTTTTATGTCCTCTGATTTTCTCTTTATTCAGAGATCCTATTCTGAAATTTTTGCTTCTGAGCTGGAGCAGATCATCATCCGCGCACAAATAGTTGACGCAGTTTACGATAAACTCTGTATTGTCATACATCTTTCGGGTATAGATATCATAACCTGCCGGATAGGGTTGGTTGCGCTTTTTGTCGAAAGGATTACGGATGATATCGCCGTCGGAGACAAAAATCTGGCGGGAATACTCGCCCTTAGGACGGAAGTCGAGTTCCTTTATCGTGTCAAACTCCACCGGCAAGATGCCTTTGAAGGCGGATTCAAATTCGCCCTCCACGAGCACGGCGACAGGCAGATTGCGGAAAGCAAATTCCTGGGGATTTGGTTGGGTAACGCCCACTTTGAGCGTGACAATGGAGGGGGTGGGCACCAATTTCGACCGGTCGGAACTGCAGAGAAGCACAGTTTTCTTAAGGTCCGCATTCTTGCCCACTAAATCAATGCTTCCAGCAAATTCAGACTTCACCTCCTTGATATTGCGTACAATCGGGTGGTCGCCAAAGTTCACGATATCCAGAATGTACGGGAATGCCATGAACTTGTATTGCGGTTGGTCACCGATAAAGCCCACTTGCTGCGGAATCGGCAGACAACTGAGATCCTGTATCAAGTTAGGGTTAATGCGCACACCATAGGTGAACAACAGGTCGTTGACATAAAGCGCACGCGGCGTGGCAAAGAACTCTGGCGTGTTTTGCAGACTGTCCAAAGAGGCGGTAGTGTTGTCAATCAGCCACAACACCTTGCCGCCACGCATGATGAACTGGTCGATTATGTATTTGTCATACTCCTTGAAAGGTTGGGTGGGTTGTGCGATAATCAGCACATCGTACTTGTTGCGGCCAAGCTCCAGCGTCTGCGATGTAGAGTCCAATACACTTATCTCCCGCAAACTGTTTATCTTACCATCCAAAGTGATGCGGCCCACATTGTAGAAACGCTGCAATTGCATGCCTACCCAACAAGTGTTCCAGAAATCCAATTCTCCATGACCATCCAAAAAAGCCACGCGCGGTTTTTCGGTCTTCATTAGTCGCCGGATGGGAGCCACTAAATTGTATTCCAACTCTTCGATGGAATATTGCATCCAGTTTGCGCCGGAGGGGTCCGACACCACCAATTTGGCAGGATACTCGTGGTCACGGTAGGAAACGATGGCACCTGGAATCACCATGTGCGTGGAGTATCCGCTGCCATCCTCACGACTGACAGGTATGGGATCCAGACCTTTTTTCACAAATTCGCCCAAAATAGAATTCACCTCCTCGGCAGTCTTTCCTTCCAATGGGTCGATGAACTCAAAATAGACATTCTTGGAATAACCTCTAAAATCCTGCAAAACCTGTTCCACTTGTTTTGCAAACAACTGATAATCGGCAGGTTGGTCTTTCCCTTTCAAATACACTCGGATGTAAACCCGGTCTTCCAGGTTGTTCAGCATCTCAATCGTGCCCTTTGACAAGGAGTGTCTCTTATCTTTTGTCAGGTCTATTCTATAAAACAGGAAGGAGGAGATGACATTGACCAGAATTACGGCCGCCAGGGCCACAAGCAGTCCAATTATGGTGTTTCTCTTGAACTGTTTGCCGCCTTCGGTTTGTCCTTTATTGCTTTTTTCCCAAAATCTTTTCATAGTGCATTCTTTTAAAGGTTACCATTTGCGGCTCAACAGAACCATCCGTGTTCCAAACAGGAAAATAAAAATAACACTGCAAAAATAGATAATGTCGCGGGTGTCGATCACGCCTTTGCTAATGGATGCATAATGGTGTTCCGCACCGAGTGTTTTAAGATAATAGCCCACCGCCCCCAGCGACTCGAACGAGTAGATGAAGGCAAAGCCGAAAAGCAGAATAAAACACATGGCGGCCGCAACGATGAACGCGACAATCTGATTGTTGGTAAGACTGGAGGCGAACAAACCCACGGAAATAAAAGTGGCGCCTAAAAACAGCAAACCGAGATAGGACCCCCATGTGCTGCCCATGTCAATGTTCCCGACAGGATTACCCAGAAAATAAACCGAGATAACATATACCAATGTGGGAATCAGCGCAATGACGAGCAATGTAAGGCAAGACAGGAATTTTGCCCAGATAATCTGCATATCCGTCAGCGGTTTGGTGAGCAGCAAATCCATCGTGCCGGTACGCTTTTCTTCCGCAAAGGAACGCATCGTGATGGCCGGCACGAGAAAGATAAACAGAAACTGCGACAGGTTGAACAGTCCCTGCACATCCGACAAACCCGCCTCCATAATGTTGTCCATATTCGGAAACACCCACAGGAACAGGCCGGAAATAATCAGGAACACCCCGATGATAATATATCCGATAATGGAACTTAGAAAAGTTTTTAACTCCTTGATATACAGACTTGTCATGTTGTAATGAATTAAGGGCGCAAATATAGTAAAAAAACGATTAGGGATTATTCCTAACGAATCCTCACGCATCACTAATCGTTCAACAATCCGTCGCGTTTCAGAAGGGCTTCAATTTCCGGTTCGCGGCCACGGAAATTCTTAAACATATCCATGGCAGGTACGGAACCACCTTTGGAAAGGATGCATTCCAAATACCGTTTTGCCGTATCCTTGTTCATGACACCTTCCTCTTGAAACATGCTAAATGCATCTGCCTCAAGCATTTCAGCCCACTTGTAACCATAATATCCAGCGGCATATCCACCTGCGAAAATATGGTTGAACGAAGGACTCATGCAGGCCTCAGGCACCACAGGCAACACATCCAATGGATCAAAGATCTCACGCTCCTTGGCATGCACATCTTGGATTTCCATCGATGGTGTGGTATGGTACATCATGTCCAGATATCCGAACGAAAGTTGGCGCACGGAGGCGTAACCGGCCATGAATTGGCGCATCTTCTTCAATTGTTCAATATATTCAGCCGGAATCAACTCGCCTGTTTGGTAATGTCGTGCGAAAGTTTCCAGGAAGGCCGTTTCGGTTGCCCAGTTCTCGTTCAATTGTGAGGGCAGTTCCACAAAATCACGGGGCGAGTTGGTGCCCGAGATGGCCTGGTAGGGCACTTCCGACAGCATGCCATTCAAGGCGTGGCCGAACTCGTGCAAGAAGGTGGTCACCTCGCTGAATGAGAGTAATGACGGGTGCTCCGGCGTAGAGGGCGTGAAGTTCATCACCAGACTGACCAACGGGCGCACATCCTGACCGTCTCCATCAAGGTACTGCTCCCGGAAGGAGGTCATCCACGCACCGCTGCGTTTGGTGGCGCGGGGATGGAAGTCCAGATACAGCACCGCCATGAATTTCTCTTTGCGGTAAACTTCATATACCTGAACATCAGGATGATAAACGGAAATATTGCGGGCAGTGGTGAAACGCAAATCATAAAGATGCTCCGCCAATTTGAATACACCGTCAATCACATTCTCCAATTTGAAATACGGTTTCAGTTCCTCAGTACTCAAATGGAAGAGTGCCTGTTGCTGCTTTTCAGTGTAATAAGCTAGATCCCAACGCTGCAAATCTCCTTCAAACCCTTGTGTGTGAGCAAATTCCGATAACAACTCCAACTCACGTTGGGCCGCGGGCAAGGATGCCTCACGCAGTTGGTCGAGCAGATTATAGACATGCTCGCAGTCCTTGGCCATGCGGTCGTGCAGGGCGTATTGGGCAAAGTTGCCATATCCTAAAAGATGAGCCAGTTGCTCTCTGCATCCCAATATCTTCTTGATATTCCCGCAGTTGTCAAATTTGCCACCGTATGCCTTGTTGCAGGAGTGCATGAACATCTCCTGGCGCAGCTCACGACTGTCGGCATACTTGAGAATGGCACTGACGGCAGGTGCGGACAAGTCAAACACATAACCGGTTTCTCCACGGTCGGCGGCACGCTGTTCGGCGATTGCCAACTCATTGTCGGGCAGTCCTTTAAGTTTCGCTTTGTCCGTAATGAGCATCTGCCAGCTGTTGGTGGCGGCCAGTGCGTTGTTGCCAAAGGCGAGCGTAAGGTTGGAGAGTTCTATGCTGATGTCATTAAACTCACGCTTCTTTTCCGCGGAAAGGTTAGCGCCATTGTCGCAAAATGCGTTGTAGGTACGCTCCAGCAATATCTTATCAGCACCGGTAAGGTGTTCATACTCATTATCATAAACATGCTTAACCCGCCTAAAGAGTTCCTCATCCAGATACACACTATTGGAATATTGCGTAATCATGGGTTGCACCGTATTGGCAATATCCTGCATAACAGGCGTGGAATCACACTCCAGGATATTGAAGAAGACACCGGCCACGCGGTTCAGCACGAGTCCAGCACGGTCAAGGGCCACAACGGTGTTTTGCAAAGTGGGTTCCTCGGGGTTGTTCTTGATGTCTTCGATGTCCGCTTTCGCCTGTTCGATGCCAAACTCAAAGGCAGGCACATAGTGCTCTGGCTTTATTTTGTCAAACGGAGGAGTCTGATAGGGCGTGTCCCATGCTAAAACAAACGGGTTCTCGTTTTTCACAATGGAAGCCACTACAGTGGCCGCAATGCCTTCGCCGTTGCCCGTGAATCCCATTTTTTCATTGGTTTTGGCTTTTACAGACACTCTATCCGCGCTCACGCGCAGAATTGGGGCGAGTGTATCCACCATTTGGTCAATATATGGGCGCACCTTGGGCTGCTCCAGAACCAATGTGCAGTCCACATTATTTACCAGCCAGCCCTTGAGATAGAGCAGACGGACCACTTTGGCCAGCAGCACTTTGCTGTCAGCGTTTTTGAAGGTGTCGTCATTGTCGGGAAAGTGGGTGCCAATGTCTTTCAAGGCAGCGGCGCCAAGCAGGGCATCACAAAGAGCGTGAATCAGAACATCGCCGTCGGAATGAGCGGCCAAACCCTGCTCAAAAGGAACACAAATGCCCCCGAGAACCAGAGGTCTGTTGGGGGCAAATCTGTGTGAATCGTATCCGAAACCAACACGGAAACCCATACGCTAACGAAGTTTACCTTGATTCTTGATTTCCGCCTTGTTGAATGATGCAAAGTCAAAGGAGAGCGTGAAACGCAATGTGTTGGCCAAAGGACTGGTCATTCCGTTGGTGCTGACCAAATAAGACACATCTATATTAAAGATATTGTACTTGATACCTGCGCCAAGTGAGAGGAACTGACGGTTACCCTTGTTTTTATTCTCGTGGAAATAACCCACTCTGAAGAAGAAGAGGTCTCTATAACTGTACTCCGCACCGATTGACCAGATAATTTCAGCCAATTCCTCGCCGAACACACTGGGATTACCATTTCGGCCATAACCGATACCGGGAGCATCATAGAATGACTGGATCAAACCTTGAGGCACGGAAACATCAGGATTACGGCCAGCGGCAATCACTCGGTTACCATATTCGTCATATACCGGACGACCCATGGAATCCTCAGCATAAAGCGGATTGGAGGGAACCAGCAGTTTGTTCATTTCTCCAGTGATGGCCAGTTTGTTGAATCCGTCAAAGTCCATTTCATAACCGACACCCAGTTTGAGGTTGGCGGGAAGGAACTCACGACGGTTTGTTCCACTGGAATAACGCATTTTACTACCCAAATTCTGAATATTCAAACCGGCGCGCAAGGTGCTGTTTTCCATACCTCTTGCCTTGAAATCCTGTTCGTAGAACAAGGAAATGTCAGCGGCTCCGGCCAAACCCGGTTTCGTTTCCTGACCATCCACAAATTGTCCTAACGTAAGGTTGGAATAAACAAATCGAGGCGTCATGGCGATGGACAATTCGTCAATCAGCTTACGGTTATAGGTGAAGTCAATGGCAAACTCATTGGGATTGTAATCCACACCCACGATACCATCTTCTGTAAACAATATGGAACCGAGATTGAAATAACGGAGTGAGAAACCAATGGCGTCCATTTCGGTTGGTCTGTAATAACCGCTCAAGTATGCCAGGTTGATACCGTCATCCAAATGCAGGTTGTGCAGCCAAGGGCTGTATGACACACTTATACCGAAGATGTTAGGACTGAAAACATACTTGGCGGGGTTGTACGCTTGGGAGTTCACATCCACGGACGTGGCAGCACCCATGTCAGCCAAGGCACCGGCACGAGAGTCCGGAGCAATCTGCAAAAATGGGACAGCCGTCGTAATCGTGTTCAAATACTTGTCCTGTCCGATAATCGTCTGTCCTTGCACATTGGTGATGAGCACTAATGACATCAAAAGAAGTGGGAGAAATGCTTTTTTCATATTCTATCTTTTATTTATTTATAATTTCCTTCACTAAAAAAAAGCAAACGAACATTTTTATTTTTTATTTTACAGAATCACTAATTTTTCAATTTTTTCTGCAATTTCATTATTTTGGTTCCGCACACGCACACGGTACATGTACACACCCTTGCCGATTTTATCACCATAATCGTCCAATCCGTCCCAGGGGATGCCTGTACAACGGTTACCTTCCATATATTGGGAAGTATTGATCGTTCTCACCAATTTTCCGGAAATGGTAAATATCTGAACCTGAATGTCAAACATTCCGCCATTCTGGTTGTGCTCGAAGAAAAATTCGGTGTGGGTGGTGAAAGGGTTGGGGTAATTGAGCACATGACTCAATTCAAATTTCTGATCGGAAAGCACCTCAAACGACAGTTCCCTTTCAGAAGGGTTGTTGTTGATGTCCCAAGCCCGCACCTTAAGGGTGTGCTTGCCCACTTTCAAATCCGAAAGGGCATAGCGCACAGTACCTGTATTGAAACTGTCTTTTTCTGTTTCATAGTAATCATTCAGCACAATCTGGGCATCCGTTTTTCCGTCCAAAATGGCGGTCAGGTCGTGGCCGATACCGTTACCCGTTGTGTTAATACCGTAATTATCCTTTATTTTGGCAATTAAGGTCGGATTGGGGTTCACCACACCGCCATCCACAAAATTCTCATCGTTCAAATAGAGTTCGATCATGGGACCTTCCTTATCATTCAACCCATTCGTATCCGTTCCGCCAATGATAAAATTGGTGAATGCGCCAGCCGCATCCCGATGTGAACCACGGGCATAATAGCTGATTTTCCCGTTCCCAAAACTGTAGTCAATATCTTTCGGAACATAGAAAGAGAAGGTGAAATGACCGTTCCTCACGGTCGCGTTTCCCCTAAACAGCATACTTTTTTGCGTGTAAAAATCATACGGCTCACAACCCGGATCATTGGCCAATGTGGAAGTTTTCATTTTTTTATCGAAAACGGAAGGAAACACCGAACCATTGTAGTCGGTGAGCGTCTGTCCGTTGTCATCCACCACCCTTCCGCTCACAGTGACTTTCGACAGTGCCCTCACCGTATCCAATTGTTGTGTCACAGAAACATGGTTGATGGAATCGGTCACAAAATGGTATCTCGGGATCGCCAAAGGCATGGAGGGGTCGCCCAGCAACACATACATAGCCAAAGAGGTAATCGCGCCACCCTTATCATTTTTCGATTGGATGTTCAACTCGCCAACTGTGGGATAGCGGTTTTCTGTTTGACTGAATATCTTCTGGAAAAGCTTCTTCCCATAATCCGCATTGGAAAGCGACCATGACTCCCTGGAGGCGGAAAGGACAGCCGCCGCACCGCCTTTGTTGTTCAGTATGGCCAGTTCCGCCGGAGACCAAGAGGGCCGGTCGTAATAACTGAAGGTGCATGACAATGAGAATAGGAATGGAAGATTATAATAATTGGACCAACGGCTGATATCAGAATTTTCCAGGACGCGCTCCGCCGCCCAACCGTCTTTGCCGCTGTGACCGACATAGGTCATCATCAGACACCCCCTGTTCATTCTGCTATTAATAGCTGCCGTCACTTCCGGATAGCGTTGTCCGCCCGCATTGGAAACCTGTTGAAAAGCGTCCAAATAAATTTTATCAAAATTAATATTGGAGTTAGTGGTATCCACAATTCCATAGAAACTTTCCGCATCTTGGATAAAATCCATCTGCTCATCATCCGCCACAAATGCCATCACATTCCGCCAGTCTCCAAGATTGGATATTTGAGTGGAATTATCCGACAAAAGATTGCGCTGCTCCGTGTAACGAATGCTTTTATCGACCATGTTCGTAGCCTCCGACACCGTAGTGCACGGGAATCGGCCGATAGGCAAATCATATTCCCCCCGTGTAGCGCTCTCATCGTCATCCAGCAGGCCGAAATTATCATCATTCGCATAGAAATCGAACTCCGACACCCCGCTAGCACCCGCATAATACTGATAGTTGGGCACAAAGATCCGCGTTCCTTCATTTCGGCCCCGATAGTCATAACTGGGACGGCCTACCAGCAAAAGATACTTGGGGTACACCTTCTCGGTCTTGTCATAAATCATCTTCATATAGTCGCGTATGGCCATCGGATCCTGCGAACCGCCGGAAAACTCATTGTACACTTCATCTATTGTAACCACTTTCACCGAATACCCGTTTTGCTGTTGGCGATAGTCTGCCAGCCGATTTGCCTGTGACAAAAAATCGCGGTGTGTCACTATTACCATATCCACCCTGTCGGTGGCGTGCAAATTCTGATTGGCGACCGCACCACATGAGGTGACCGTTAGATATGAGGTCCCGTCAAACGCATAAAAAAACCGGATATCCTCGGTGGGGACTTTAAACGAAGCGAAACCATTGCCCGAAGTTAAGGCGTGTTGCACCACTTGGCCCGGATTGGTCACATCCCAAACAAAGGTGTTAGGTCTCGGACTGGAAATGTTGAACTGTGTCACATTCCCACTCCCTGCCGTTGAGGGATTGCAGAATCCGAATTGTGCGGAATGCATTGTCAAATTACAAGGAACCTCTATCTCTATCCAATTCAGATAGGCGGTAGAGGTAGTCAGCGGTTTACTGTATGTGAGTGAAACCGTGAGATTCCCGCCATTGGGCATAAAACTGAAATCCCCTTTCCCGAAAGTGGCCATATATGTACTTGTTGTAGGGCTCATAAAGACATTCCCCACATCTATATTATTCACAGCGACAGCCATTTGGGAATAACTGTTTGACACCCCTGCCAGCGAAACCGAAACCCTGGCGTTTTCGGATTTATAGCTCGGCACAGGAAAGGAATACGCCCGTTGCGTGGTCACATCAAACAAATCGCCAAACCAATCCTTGCCACTGCTGCCGAGGTTGTAGATATCTTCTTCATAAAAGGCGAAATGCGTATAGTCATTCACCACTTTGTTGGCACTCAAACCCGAATTGTCCACGGTTTGCACCCGTTTTTTCTCCCCCACTCCAGGCGTTTGGGTAATGAAATAGACGGTGGAATCGGCATAGATATTTGTTGTATGCGCAAAGCGTTGGCTTGCCGTATCGTAATAAACTGTATGGGGAGACTCCCCATAAAAAATGAAATAGTCGTTTTCGTCAAAAGAACCGTCGCCACCATCAAACAGCAGGACAGGAATCTCGCGAAGATCTTCTATCCGAGGGGTGGAATTGGTCTCGGACAACATCTTTCCGCCATTGCCAAAAAGGGCAATCTGATGGGACGCAATGGGCTTGCTCATACCCATTGCCGTCAGGTCTTGAAAGGTAACCTTGTAAATGCCGGTCTGGCCAACTGTAAAACGGAACCACTGCCCAGACGCCAACACGGAGCGGGAAACATGGCTTTTGGCGGACTTGGCAACCGGGTGTTTGCCTTCCAGCTGTATCGTCAGCGAAGTCACCCTGCTATACTGGTTGGAACCTGTTCGTATAATGGGCACAAAACAAATCTGGGCGTAATGGCGTGTCCGCTCACTGACAGATTCCACGCGCACTTTCAGTTCCGGATCCTGGTACATATCCTTTAGCAGGGCACAGTCGTGCGGACTCATGGGCTCATATTGAACATCGGACACCAGCACCTCATAATCCTCAAAAAAAATATCAACAGGTATTTTTTCATAAAAGACGGGAAGTTCGGCCTGCTCCCGCAAATAAATGGCGCCGTCAAAGTGCAAAAATTCCTTCGACAACTCCTCGGAAACCGACTGGAAAACATTATCCGTCCAGGAAACAATAAACTTTTTTTGAATTTTTTGTGCCTGACTATCAATAAGTTGTAGATTAATCAGACAAAAAAAGCAAAAGAGTACCCAAGATTTATTTCTCATTTCTCGTTTTTTAGAAAAAGCATATCAATACAATTTTGTTAACGAATATTCGTTGTGATTATTGCAGTTTGAAAATTAGAATAAAAAAAGTATTATAAAATAATTTTGTATCTTTGCCCGCTTAAATATAATGACTATGTGTAAACGTATTTTAATATTGCTGACCGCGGTGATGTCATTCGCCTGCCTTCGAGTTGACGCACAAGATGCGTTGTTTTCGCAGTTTTATGCAAATCCGTTGTATTTGAATCCGGCCATGGCGGGCACAAATGTGTGTCCCCGTATCTCGTTGAACTGGCGTGACCAGTGGCCGAACATGGCGGGCAATTTCATGACAACCACAGCGTCTTTTGACGAGCATTTTGACAAAATTTACGGCGGTGTCGGCGTTTTGTTGTTCCACGATCGCGCTGGAGCGGGCAGCGGATATTTGAACACATCCTCTATCAGTCCGATGTACTCCCTGAAAATCAAAATCGCCAAGAAATTCAATATCCGAATGGCCATCCAAGTTGATTTTCAGGACAAATATCTGAATTGGACTGACTTGACTTTCCCCGACATGATTGACCCGAGATATGGTTTTGTGTATCAAACCAATGAAATACAACCGAGCAACCTGCACCGTTGGACGGCCGGGTTCTCCGCCGGTTTCCTCGGATATACTCCGCATCTCTATTTCGGATTCGCCGCACATCACTTCGTCTCCTTCTCTCTTGACGGCCAAGGGCCCAGCTTCCTGAACAACAGCTACGCTGACCCGTACGATGTGCTCCCCGTGAAATGGACTGCCCACATCGGTGCACATTTCGATCTGAAACGCAAGAGCAAAATCGAGACCAACTTCGGTGACATTTCCATCAGCCCGAATTTCATCTACCAACACCAAAGATACTTCAACTATTTCAACTTAGGCCTTTACATGAACTTCTATCCGTTCACGATTGGCGCATGGTATCGTTTCTCCCCACCTTATACCATCAAGGATGAAGAGAACAATGTGCTGGGCAAGATCAACAACTCCGACGCATTCATCCTGACCGCTGGTCTGGAATACAAATGGATCAAGTTCGGCTATTCTTATGACATCACTCTCGGACCGTTAAGAAGCGAAACCGGCGGCGCACACGAACTCTCGCTGCAATTCCTCCTCCCGTGTCCGGAGAAGCACAAAGCCATCAAGGATCTTAAGTGCCCGTCATTCTAATGTCTGATTAATAAAACAAGTGCGATTATAAATATCATTAAAAATGAATAAGATAGCAAGACTTACAGGTTTGTTTATGGCAATGGCCCTTATGACCATGATGTCATCTTGTAAAAAAGATGCCTCCCCTACCACTGGCTGGACATACAACGATGCCAAGAATGGTGGTTTTGAGGTGGCTCCTTTCGTGGAGCAGGAGACCGGCCCCGGCCTCGTATTCATTGAAGGTGGTACTTTCGTCATGGGTGCCATGGAAGAGGATGTGATGAAAGATTGGAACAACAATCCGCGCCGCGTGTCTGTTGCCTCTTTCTACATGGACGAGTGCGAGATTTCCAACCTTGACTATCGTGAATACCTCTATTGGTTGGAGCGCGTCTTCATTCCCCAAGATTTGAAGGTGGTTTACGATAACGCCCTTCCCGATGAGAATGTATGGCGCGAGCGCCTCGGATATAATGAACCGGATGTGGAGTATTATTTCCGTCATCCTGCCTTCAACACCTATCCGGTAGTGGGTGTCAACTGGCTGCAAGCCACCAACTACGCCGCTTGGCGTACCGACCGTGTGAACGAGAAGATCCTCGCCGACCGCGGTTATGTGGAATATGCCGAGACCCCGACCGCCGAGGGTTATTTCAACACCGACGCTTACCTCACCTACGAAACTTATGAGTCTGAAGGTGAAAAACGCCTCCGCTACATCTCCTCCGGTGAATACCGCAATGTGAAGATGGAAGACGGTATCCTGCTGCCGAAGTACAGACTGCCCACCGAAGCAGAATGGGAATATGCCGCTTTAGGCTTGATCGGCAACACTCTCAACGAACGTGTGCTTGAACGCAAAGTGTATCCTTGGAACGGACAACAACTCCGTACAGAGGACAAGAGATACTATGGTGACATTATGACCAATATCCGCCGTGGCCGCGGCGACCTTATGGGTGTCGCAACCGCCCTTAACGACGCCGGTTTCAAAACGGTTGATGTGCGCGACGGCTGGCCCAATGACTACGGCTTGTATCAAATGGCAGGTAATGTCGCCGAATGGGTGATGGATGTCTATAGACAAGGTTCCCATGACGATGTTTCCGAATTCAACCCGTTCCGTGGTAACTATTTCGAGACCAAAAAACTCTTGGAAGACGGTACTGTTGCCGAACGTGATAGCGTGGGTAAAATCCCCATGGTGCCCGTTTCCGACTTCAAGAATGACAGAAGACGCAACTACCGTGCCGCTGACAACAAGAACTTCCTTGATGGCGACTGGCAATCACTCCAAGACATGGACAGCTGGAAAACTGCCACCACCAATACGGAAGCCACCGACCACATGTACCGCAAGTTGGATGACAACTACGCATACTCCTTGGTCAGCGACCATGCCCGTGTCTATAAGGGCGGTTCCTGGAGAGATATCCCCTATTGGTCTGCCCCAGGTTCCAGACGCTTCCTGGATGAAGATGAGGCTGCTGACTACATCGGATTCCGCTGCGCAATGGCCCGTGTAGGTACGCAAACCAAGAAATAAAAGAAAGGCGACCAATGGTCGCCTTTCTTTTTTGAATCATATTCCGGCGGTCTTCAAGATCGCCATTTTTTTGGTTAATTATTCTCTACCCTAATACCGCTGTCCTCAAAACGCATGATTTCATCTTTGCCTTCGTATAGGATCAATATGTTGCCCTCAATCTCAAATTGAGTGATAGGCTTTTTCAAAGCCTTCATCATAAGTCTTTCCATCTCCATTTGGTCACACAATTTCTTGGTCGAACCTTTGTAGGTTAATTCCAATTTGCTCTTTTTTTGGTAATACTCTCCAAAAAAGGCGTTACAACCAAAGTTTCCGGAAAAACTTCCATTTTCGTAAAAAACAATGCAAGGTTGCGAAACATGCGTCAATTCATCTATGACCTGACCTTCAATTGCCTTCAAGTTCCATTGAACACCCTTTAATGGGGTTCCATCTTGTTTGGCAGATTTCTGAGATGTTTTGCAACCGGTGACTGATACAGCCAAAAGCATCATGACAATAATATTAAATTTCATTTTTGAATTGTTTATTGGATGAATAATTTGTATTTATTTCTTCAATATACTGTAAAACCTCATCTCTCCCTTTTCCTGTTTCAGATGATGTAAGCAACATGAACGGCAGTTCCTCCCATGTCTCCATCAGTTTGTTTTTAAAACGCTGCACATTGCCCTGCACCTTGCTGGCAGATAATTTGTCGGTTTTCGTAAAAATGATGGAAAAAGGCACCCCACTTTCACCAAGACCGTTAATAAAGTCAATATCAATCTTTTGCGGTTCCAGGCGGGAATCCACCAGGACAAAAACCAACTGCAGGTTTTCCCGGCACACCAGATAGTCGTTAATCATCTTCTGCCATTTCTCGCGCATGGCTTTGGAAATGCTGGCATAGCCATAACCGGGTAAGTCAACAAGATACCAATCCTTGTTGATGAGAAAATGATTGATGGTCTGTGTTTTGCCTGGTTTGGAGGATGTTTTGGCCAGTTTATTGTTCCGCACCAACATATTGATAAGCGAGGATTTACCCACATTGGACCTGCCGATGAAAGCATATTCGGGAAGTGTGGGCGACGGACATTTCTTCCAATCCGTTACGCTTTGAACATATTCAGCACTTTTAATAATCATGGTATATATTATCTTCTAGCCAGCCAGTCGTTAGGGTTAAGATTGCTGTTGTTTTTCCAAACCTCAAAATGAAGTTCATAGGTGTTGGAGGATGCGTTTTTGGCGATGGTGCCGATATTCTGCTTGGTGGTCACCTTACTGCCTTTTTTCACATTAACGGAAGCCAGATTCTGATAAACCGTGATATACTCACCGTGGCGTACCATCACCACTTTGGTGCCCATAATGTCGAGAATGGCGGTCACTTCGCCATCGAACACGGCGCGCGCCGAGGTACCGGCGTCCACCATTATATCAATGCCATGGTTTTCGACCATAACAGAGGGCACATCGGGATGCGGGTAATGTCCAAAATCGCTAACCTTTGCGCCTTTCACCACAGGCCATGGCAGTCTGCCCTTATTGTTGATGAACGAGTTGTTGAGTGTCATCTCCTCCGGGGTCAGCGACACAGTGGCGGTGGCGCGTGGGTTGGTGCTCGTGCTGCCCTTACTGGCAGTGGAAGTGCTGCCGGTGCCCGATTTGCCTTTGTTGGCGGCCGCACGCTTGGCGTTGGCGGCTGCCACCTCGGCGGCAATGGCATTCTTGATGGCGGTTTCAATGCTCTTCCGCTGCGCCTGCTTCTTTTTCAATTCCGCCGCCAGTTGCTGCGATTGTTTCTTCAACTGCTCCGCATTCTTCGTCTTCTGCCGGCGATCGCTTTCCAACTGCTTGATTTCCGTCTCTTTGCCGGAAAGCAAGTTCAATTTGGCCTCTTTCAAGGCGATAATCTCCTCGTTTTTCTGTTTCAACTCCTCCTGTGTCTTGGCAATCTTTTCGGATTGGACACGCACATTTTGGGAGAAAACCGTGTAGAACCGCATCCGGCGGAACATTTGCGAAAAATCGTCTGCGGCCAAGATAAAGGTCACCTTGTCCATCAAACGCCGGTTGCGGTAAGCCATGTACACCACTTGGGCATAATCGGCTTTCATATATTCCAATTTCTTTTGGAGATTCTGGATAAGTTCCTGATTCAACGCCTGTTGCTCTTCCATCTGCAAAATCTCGTCATTCAGGGCCGTAATCAGTTTCTCACGATTTGAGATCTGCTGACGGAGCACAGCGATTTGCTGCAACGAGGCCTTCTGGTTTTTCTCGGTCTTTTTCAGCAAACTCTGCGTGTTGGCAATTTCCTGCTCAATCTTCTGCTTGTCTTTCTTCAACTGGCTGCTGCTTTTGCTCTGCGCACTGGCAGTACCCAAAAACAGGCCCGAAAGCGTGATATACAGGATGAAAGAAAGAAGAACGATACGACGCGGCATAATATGTATTTTAAACAGGCAAAAATACAACGAAACACCCTGTTTTTTTATTATGGTAAAATATATTTATAAACACCGTTTCGTTAAGTTCCTAAACATGCTGAAACAAAAAAAACACCACTGAAAAACAGCGGTGTTTTTAAAAATGTATGTTATGGAATTATAATTGACTGTAAGCGGGTGAGAAGGTGTCGCCCTGGCGGATATCACCCGTGTGAACGCCTTTCTTCAACCATCTCGCGCGCTGCTCGGAAGTGCCGTGGTTGAATGACTCGGGAACCGCATAACCCTGGGCTTTCTTCTGAAGATAGTCGTCACCAATCTTGGCCGCCACATTCAGACCTTCGTCAATATCACCGTCCTCCAGCGAGTTGAACATCTTATTGTCGTTGTATGCCCAAACACCAGCGTAGAAGTCGGCTTGCAACTCCAAGCGCACACTAATTTGGTTGCTCTCGGTTTTACTCACGCGATTCATCAGATTATGGGCTTGCTGAAGGGTACCCAACAAATACTGGACATGGTGTCCAACCTCATGCGCGATGACATACGCGTATGCGAAATCGCCATCAGCACCAAGCATTTGTTTCATATTGGCGAAAAAGGAAAGGTCAATGTAAACCGTCTGATCGGCAGAGCAGTAGAAAGGACCCGTTGACGATGACGCGTTGCCGCAACCAGACTGTACTGCACCCGTGAACATCACCAACTTGGGTGGGATGTACTCTTTGCCCATTTTTTTAAATTCAGCAGTCCACACATCTTCGGTGCCCGCCAGAATCTTTTTGGTGAAGGTGGCCAGCTCTTCCTCTTCAGCGGATGGCTGATAATTGGTTTCCTTAGTGGTGGCCCCACCATTCATGGTGTTCACCGTTTTAATCACTTCAGCCGGATTCCTGCCCATCATCAGAGCAATCAGTCCAATGATAATGGTGCCGCCGAGGCCTAACCCAACACCGGCAACTGCTTTTTTACCACGTCTGTCATCAACGTTGGTGCTTTCTCTTCTTCCTTCTAAGTTCATAACAATTATATTTTAGGCAGCAAAAATACAAAAAGATGATTACATACCATGATTTTTCCCGCTTGTTTTTTATATTTTTGCAAAGAATAATTCAAACTACACAAAATGCTGAATAAGAATAAATTAAAAGATGAATTGATCGCCTATCTGCTGCTCGTGATAGGCAGTTTGCTCTTCGCCGTGGGCGATGTGATGTTCGTAAACCCCTATTTGCTGGCCCCTGGCGGCACATACGGTCTCGCCAATGTGCTCAATACCGTCTGGCCATGGAAAATCAGTTACTACGCTATCTGCATGGACATTCCGCTGCTTCTCATCGGCACCTGGATTCTAGGTCCGAAATTCGGCGTGAAAACAGTAGTCTCAACTATTTTGATTTTCGCCTTCACTTGGGTCATTGAAACTCTTTGGGGATATAACCCCGTCATCCATGAAGGCATTGTGGCCGAGGCAGTTAAAGCACATAATTATGTGCAGATTCCGCATAGTGACCTGTTTTTCATTCCCGACTATTTCCTGAACACCGTAGTGGCCGGTGTGATTTACGGCGTGGCTATCGGCCTGATTTTCAAATCCGGAGCCACCTCCGGAGGCAGCGACATCATCTCCATGATTATCCACAAATACACGAAAATCTCACTCGGCACCCTCGTGCTTATCGTTGATTCCTGCATCACCCTCACCACGCTCATCGCCTTCAAGCAAATACGCCTGCCCATCTACTCCATCATTCTCATCGCTATCGAGAGCAAGGTGATAGACCTGATTGTGGATGGTATCAAGTCGTATAAAACCGTCTTCATTGTCACCGATAAAATTGAGGAAGTCCGCGACTTTATCCTCAACGACATGAAACGCGGCGGCACTGCTTTTGCCGGAACAGGACTCTATCAGGGTGCGCAACGCAAAATGATCTATGTGACCTTAGACCGCACCGACCTCGTCAAACTCAAATCCAACCTGCGATTCCTTGACCCGAACGCTTTCGTGAATGTCATTGAAAGCTCTGAAATCATGGGACTTGGATTCAAAGCCCTCCCCGAAGAATGATAATTCACCATTCCCAAACTTTTTATTACTTTTGCAACATTAAATAAAAACCTCCAATATGCGCAACGTACGAATCTTCGTTGAAAAGAAACCGGGCTTCGATGTGGAAGCCGTCAGTTTGAAAGACACACTGAATCACAACTTTAATCTTCAAATCCGGAATCTCCGTCTGCTGAATGTCTATGACATTTTCCATGTGGATGATGTCTTGCTGGAACGCGCCAAGGTCGGTGTGTTGTCCGAACCCGTAGTGGATTGTATTTCGGAGGATTTCAATCTGGACGGTCTCACTTTTCTGGCGGTGGAATATCTGCCCGGACAGTTCGACCAGCGTGCCGACAGCGCCATGCAGTGCTTCTCCCTGTTGGATCCCAAAACGGAAGTGGTGATCAAAAGCGCCAAATTGTATGTCTTTGATGCCGATCTGACGGCGGAACAGTTTGCGCAAATCAAGAAATACTGCATCAATGAGGTGGAGGCGAGAGAGAAGGATATGAGCAAACTTGAGCTGACGGAAAATCCTGATGTTCAAGATGTTTGCATCTATGATACTTTCCGGAATTGGACTTCGGAAGAGTTGGAGGACTTCAGAGTGAAAATGGGTTTAGCCATGTCGCTGGAGGATTTGGCATTTATTCAGAATTATTTCAAAAATGAGGAAAAACGCGATCCTTCCGATACGGAAATCAAGTTGTTGGACACCTATTGGAGCGACCACTGCCGTCATACGACTTTTGAGACGGAGTTAACGCACATCACTTTCTCGCCTTCCACCCTGCAATACCAGTTGCAGGAGGCGTACGAGCAATATCTGGCTATGCGGAAAGAGGTCTATGGCGACCGTGAGAAGCCGCAAACACTGATGGATATGGCCTGCATCAATGGCAAATACGAGCGTAAAGCGGGCAATTTGGAAGACATGGAGGTGTCGGAGGAAAACAATGCCTGCAGCATTCATATCAAGGTGGATGTGGACAGCAAACTGGAGCCGTGGTTGCTGATGTTCAAGAACGAGACGCACAACCATCCTACGGAGATAGAACCGTTTGGCGGTGCCGCCACCTGCGTGGGTGGTGCCATCCGCGACCCGTTGAGCGGGCGCAGCTATGTGTACCAGGCACTGCGTGTGACGGGTGCAGGCAATATCAATGCCCCGATGAGCGAAACCATGGAGGGCAAACTGCCGCAGTCTGTGATTTCCAAGAGCGCCGCTGCCGGATACTCTTCGTATGGCAACCAGATTGGCTTGGCCACCACACATGTACGCGAGATTTATCACGACGATTATCGGGCCAAGCGGTTGGAAATCGGTGCCGTGGTGGGTGCCGCTCCGGTGGACCATGTGCGCCGCGAGCGCCCGGCTCCGGGAGATGTCATCATCATGTTTGGCGGACGCACCGGCCGCGACGGAATCGGAGGGGCCACGGGTGCCTCCAAGGAGCATAACGAAAAATCACTCGACACCTGCGCCGCCGAGGTTCAGAAAGGTAACGCCCCCGAAGAACGCAAGATACAACACCTCTTCCGTCGCCCTGAAGTGACCCGACTGGTCAAGAAATCCAACGACTTCGGCGCCGGCGGCGTGAGCGTCGCGATCGGTGAGTTGGCCGATGGACTTGAGATTAATCTCGACTCCGTAAGAACCAAATATAAAGGACTTAACGGCACGGAAGTGGCCATCAGCGAATCGCAGGAGCGCATGAGTGTGGTGGTGGACAAAAACGATGTGGAAACCTTCTTCGAGTATTGCCGACAAGAGAACATTGAAGCCAATATCATTGCCCATGTGACCGACAACAACCGCCTGACGATGACTTGGCGCGGCAAGACGATTGTCGATCTCAGTCGCGACTTCATCAACACCAACGGCGTGCGCCAGAAGACCGAGGCAATCGTGAATTCCATCCCCGACAATGTGCTGGAAGCACAACCGGTGGCAGGCAAGACAATGCAGGAGAAGATGGTCAATTGCCTCACCAATCCCAATGTCGCTTCGCAGAAAGGTTTGATTGAGATGTTTGATGCCACTATCGGCGCCACTACGGTGCTGATGCCCTTCGGCGGAAAACGCCAACTGACGGAAACGCAGGCGTCGGTGCAGAAACTCCCTGTGCTGCACGGCCATACCAACACGGCCAGCGTGATGGCCTTTGGCTACAACCCCTACATCGCCATGCGATCCCCATTCCACGCCGCCGTGTTCGCCATTCTGGAATCCATGTCCAAAGTGGTGGCCACCGGTGCTGATTACCGGAAACTCCGTTTCACCTTCCAGGAGTATTTCGAGAAGATGGGGCACGACCCGAACCGCTGGGGCAAGCCCTGCGCCGCCATGCTCGGCTGCATCTGGATGCTCAAGCAATTCAGACTGGCCGCATTAGGTGGCAAGGACTCTATGAGCGGCACATTCAAAAACCTCAATGTGCCACCTACATTTGTCTCGTTCAACATCACCACAGAAAACGCTAAAAATATCATTTCTCCAGAATTCAAAGAAAAAGGAAATTATATTTATTTCATTCAGAACAAGATAGAAAACTGCCTGCCCAACATTGAGCGCACCCGGAAAGTGTTTGATTATGTTCACGAAAACACATTGAACGGCAACATTGTTTCGGCGTTCACGCTGCAATATGGTGGTATTGCGGAAGCGTTGGCCAAGATGAGTTTTGGCAACAATCTCGGTTTTGATGTGCAGACGGATTTGAATCTGTTTGACTATGGATATGGCAGTTTCGTGGTGGAATCCAAGGTTAAGTTGGACGCTGATTTTGCGATAGAGTTGGGCCGTGTGGCTGATGATTTTGTGATTAATGGTGAAAAACTGGATAAAGATGCATGTCTGGCCGCATGGCGTGGCGTTTATTTCAACTTGTACCCCGACATGGCCGACAACGAAACTGCAAGCACAGGCGCCGAGTTTACCGCCAACAGCAAGTGCCAGCCCGTGGGCAAGTGTCCCGTGAAAGTGGCCAAACCCAAGGTTATCCTTCCGGTATTTCCGGGTACTAACTGCGATTACGACACAGCCAAGGCCTTCGAGGATGCTGGCGCCGAAGCACGCATTTTCGTATTCCGCAACCTGAATGAGAAAGAAATCAACGATTCTCTCAATGAGTTGGCAGCTGCCATCCGCGAATCCCAGATTTTGGCTTTGAGCGGCGGTTTCAGCTCCGGCGACGAACCCGACGGCAGCGGTAAGTTTATCGCCACCGTGCTCAACAACGCCCAAGTGAAGGCAGCCGTGAACGATTTGTTGGCCCGCAAAGGGCTTGTGCTGGGCATCTGTAACGGATTCCAGGCCTTGATCAAGTCCGGTTTGCTGCCGTTTGGACGGTTAGGTGACATCACGCCCGAATCACCGACGCTGTACCGCAACAACATCAACCGCCACATCTCAAGAATCGTGCGCACACGCATCTCCACCGTGGCATCGCCGTGGCTCACCTCTTTCCAAGTGGGCGATGTGCACAGCATTGCGGTCAGCCATGGGGAAGGCAAGTTTGTCGTGAACAAAGAATTGGCCCGCCAACTGTTTGAAAACGGGCAAGTGGCCTTCCAGTATTGCGACGAAGCGGGCAATGTGAGTATGAATCCTTCAGACAACCCCAATGGCTCATTCTACGCCATTGAAGGTATCGTTTCACAGGATGGTTTGATTCTGGGAAAAATGGGACACAGCGAGCGCAAAGGCGAGAATCTGTATAAAAATATCGATGGCGACAAGTTTCAAGATATCTTTAAAAATGCAGTAGAATACTTTCGGAGTTAATAGTTAAGAGATAATAGTTATTCACTTTCACCCCATTTACCCCTTTTACCCAATTCACCTATAATCATGTCCAAAATCGAACTGGTAGTAGCGGACATTCATGCGGCGGCACAACCGTCAGAGGCCTTTTCCCTCATTTTAAAGGAGAAGGACGGCGATCGCTATATCCCGATTATCATTGGCATGAGCGAGGCGCGCGCCATATTGGTGGAACTGAACCAGTCGCCCACAAAAAGGCCGCTGACGCACGAGTTGTTTGTGTCGCTTTCCGAACAGTTCAGATGCCGGTTAGTGGAAGTTGACATCGTCCATTATGACAATGGCGTCTATTTTGCCGATATGCAGATGATGCGCGCGGACAATACGGTTTTCACCCTGGACGCCCGCCCTTCCGACGCCATCGCTTTGGCATTGAAAGAGGAAGCCCCTTTTTACATTGACGCTGCGATTTTCAATGACAATTGTTTGGTTGATAATGTTATAGACGAACCTGAGGAACCCTATAACCCAACCGCTACCCTATCTGAAACCCAAGAGATTCGACCGGATGCGTATATTGAACAGAAATTGCTGGAAATGAGCACATCCGAACTAAACACATTGCTGGATGGCGCGGTGGAGAGTGAGGATTATGAGTTGGCCTCGAAAATACAAGAGGAGTTAAATCGGAGGAAAAACATCTAGCGGAAACACCCTTTTTCTTTGTCAAAGTGCACAACATTGCCATAACCGCAGCGTTGCAATTCCTGTTCCGCTTCGGCGGCAAACCATCCCAATTCCTCCGCTTTGTGCGCATCCGTGCTGATGACCACCGGAATATCCAACTTGCGTGCCTTCAGTAAGATTTCCGTTGACGGATAAAAAGCGTCGCAGCGCTTCTTGTATAAACCCCGGGTATTGATTTCCATCACTACATTGTGCTTGTAAATCAATTGCAATGCTTTGTCAGCCAATATTTTATACCAACTTTCATCCTCTTGGAAGAAACGGTGCTGGTTATGCATTTTGATTTTATCGACATGGGCAATGATGTCCATGTGCTGGGTTTCCAACATTTCGAAAGTTTGCTCCCAGAATGTGGTAACGGCCTGTTTTATGTTACCATTGAATAATTGGAACAATCCATCGTCATAAATCTCCCGTTTGGAACCATCAATAAACCAGAGTTTTTCGCTGTTTTGTGGCCTTACAAGATGCACTCCGCCGATGATGTAATCCAGATTGTAGGTATCTTTGAATTGTTGAAAGGGCGTGGACATGCCGGGAATAAAATCACACTCCAGCGCTTTCAAAAGGCGAACATTCGTCTGGTTTTGCAAATTGTCTATTTCCTGACAATATGCAGGAATTTGCTGCTCTTGGATGCCGAAGTCGTTTTCAAAAGGTACAGGGGCATGGGAAGAGAATCCCAATTGATTGAAATGAAGATTCTCGGCGGCGGCCACAAATGCGGACAACGGATCTTTGCCGTCGCAATAAGTGCAATGAGTGTGATAATTAGCGTTCATATAGTTTTTTAGCGATGTGAGAGACTATCCACATAATTCAATATCAGGTCACATTTTCCCGTGTGGGAGCGGTTGTAGAAATTACTGAGAAAGACGATTTGCAGTCCGTCGGAGGGGCGGTAAAGCCATACATTGTGAAATCCGTCCCATAGGCCGCCATGAAAGACCACAAATCCGCTCTCTTCCTTTTCTTCCATGCGCACGCCGTAGCCGTATCCTTCTGCCGGTTGAGTGCCATTATTGAGCTTGTTCTGATATTGGATGGCTTTTTTCACCCATTCTTCTGGAATGATCTTATGTTCAATGTAATACGCATTGGTCCATTTAATCATATCTTCCGCGCTGGCATATATGCCCTTGTCACCAAGAATGCCGTTCAAGCGATCATATTGCGCCAAAGCGCCGCTTTTCCAGTGGCCACGCGCCACGGGCACCTTCGACATGCCCTCCATAGGATAGGCTATCACATACTCCTGACCCTTTTCTGCAGGAGCATGCTGAAGAGCATCCACCGGGGCAATGCCCACAATCTCTGTGAAGAAGCGAGTGTTCTTCATGCCTGCCGGTTCCCACAGGTTGGTGCGCACATAATACTCAAACGGGTATCCGGAAACTTTCTCCACAATGTCGGCTAAAATCGCATAGTTGGTGTTGACATACTTGAATTGGGTGCCACGGACGAACATACGCGGGAAGCGTTGTTTTTCCAACACCCGGATAAGTTGCGCATTATCAATGAAAAAGGTAGTATCGTACAGTTTGAAATCAAAATTGAAATACTCTGGAATACCGGAGGTATGATTCAGCAACTGTCTGATCGTCACATTTTTATAAGGAATATTCGGGTAGAATTTGCAAAGCGAGTCGGTAAGTTTCAGTTTCCCTTCGGAGCAAAGTTTCAGAATCGCTGCTGCTGTAAACTGTTTGGACACCGAAGCAAGGTCGAATAGACTCTCCATTGTCACTTTGTTCACATCTTGTTTCCTCAAACCGCCAAGTTGCTCGTAAGTAATGGTATCATATCCTGTGGCCTCGCGGAACAATTGCAAATAACCCATGGCGCGCTCCACTAAAATTGTGTCGTGGCGTGCTATAATCAAGGTGCCATTGAGCGTAGGACAAATACTGTCGATGAAATGTCCCAACTCCTGACTGAATTTGGAGATGGTATCCACTTCCACGGGGACACCGTCAAATCGATTGTGCTTGTTTCGGAGAGCATTGACCTTGTTGCAGTTAGCGGTGATACCGACCACAGCAACAGCCACAAGGAGAAGAACAAGAATTCGTTTCATAGAAGATGGGTTAATGGTTTGGTGGTTTGGGTGGGAAGTCCGTCGATTAGCTGTTCATAGCCCTCAAAAACTCCTCGTTATCTTTGGTGTCTTCCATATTTTCCTTGATGAAGGTCATGGCTTCAATGGTGGTCATGTCGGCGATATGGTTGCGCAGGATCCACACTTTCTGCAAAGTGGCGGGTGACTGCAGCAGGTCGTCGCGGCGCGTACTGGATGCCACGAGATCGACCGCGGGATAGATGCGCTTGTTGGACAACTTGCGATCGAGTTGCAGTTCCATATTGCCAGTGCCCTTGAATTCCTCGAAGATCACCTCATCCATACGGGAACCGGTGTCAATCAAAGCAGTGGAAATGATGGTGAGCGAGCCGCCGTTCTCCACATTTCGGGCCGCGCCGAAGAAACGCTTGGGTTTTTGCAGGGCGTTGGCTTCCACACCACCGGACAGCACCTTGCCGGATGCCGGGGCAATGGTATTGAAAGCGCGCGCCAGACGGGTGATGGAGTCGAGCAGAATGCAGACATCATGTCCGCACTCCACCATGCGCTTGGCTTTTTCCAGCACCATATTGGCGATTTTCACATGACGTTCAGCGGGCTCGTCAAAGGTGGATGAGATAACCTCCGCATTCACACTGCGCTGCATATCGGTAACCTCTTCCGGACGCTCATCTATCAGCAACACAATCAGATAGATTTCAGGGTGGTTGTATGCGATGGCGTTGGCCACATCCTTCAACAACACGGTTTTACCGGTTTTGGGCTGCGCCACAATCAAACCGCGCTGACCCTTTCCGATGGGGGCAAAAAGGTCAATCACACGCGTGGAAAGATTGCAACCAGGATGACCCGTAAGGTTGATTTTCTCATCCGGAAACATCGGGGTAAGATAATCAAATGGAATACGGTCGCGAATATCCTCAGGATTACATCCGTTGATTTTCTCCACTTTCGTCAGCGGGAAATACTTCTCACCCGCTTTCGGAGGACGGATATAACCATAAATGGTGTCCCCGTTCTTCAAACCGAAAAGTTTGATTTGCGACATGGACACATAAATATCATCCGGAGATGTCAGGTAGTTGTAATCGGAGGAGCGGAGGAATCCGCAATTGTCACTGGTGATTTCCAACACGCCTTCTGCCAAAACCGCCCCGTCGTATTGGGAGTTGGCCAAGATGGACATCTGTTCCTCAAGGAATTTTTCCTCCGGTGTCTTTTCAGCAGGCGCCGGAGCCGATTCTTTAGCAGGATGCGATTGGTTCTCTTTTTTATGATCGTTGTTCTGGTTCTGACCAGAATCTTTTTTCTTGTTTTTCTTAGACTTAACCTTCTCTGCAGCAGGTGTTTCCGGTTTCGGCTCTTCCGTCTTAACCTCAGCCACTGCGGGATTTTCTTCAGGCACGGGGTCTGAATTCTTTTTAGGACGGCCACGGCGCTTTTGCACAGGCGCATCCTCTTCTCCACTTTGCTTCCCAGGAACCGTAGTATCCGCAATGGTCTCGTTCATTTCCACTGAAACTGGAATCGCTTCCTCAACGGGCTTATCCTCTTTCTTCTCCGCACGCTTGCGTGTGCGCTTGGGTTTTTCTTCCGAAGGCAATGGATTGGCCATCATAACCGGTTCCACATCCACGGTTTTTTCGACGGATGCTTCATTCTCATTCTCGACATTGGCTTTCTCTTTTATGAAAACCACCGGTTTTTTTTCGGGAAGAACAACTTTTTCTGTGATTTTTTTCTGATTAGAGGATCCTGCAGGAATAGGTTTGGCAGTACTAATTCTTTTTCTCTTAGGTCTATTTTCTAGTGACTCTGTCATTTATGTAAGTATTTTGTAGTGGGATTTCTTATACATAACGAAAAAGCTTTTCAGCCGGGGAAGAATAATGGCTGTGCCTTCTCTAAATAAGAGGTGCAAAAATACATTTTTTTCTTTATTCCACCACTCACTGCGGAAAATATTGAAAATCAGCCATTAATAAGTTTGTCCAAACCCTCAACCGCATTATGCCAGTCATAATATTGGCAAACATATTGGAAACCGGCTTCCGCCAATTGATGATAATGATGTTCGTCCTGCAAGAGTTTTGCCACCTCCTCCGAAAATGCAGCAGTGGTAGAGCATGAGACCACAGCGTGATGCAGATCCGCATCGATCAAAGGTTTGGCGGCCAGCGGGGAGGTGATACAGGGCAACTGCATGGACATGGCCTCCAAGAGTTTGTTCTGCAGTCCCGTGCCCATGCGCATGGGCGCGATGAAAATTCTGGACTTGGCATACCACTCCGCCATGGAGTCCACCCAGCCGGTAACGATCACATGCTCATCCTCCAGGGCACGCACGCGGGGGGCGGGATTCGCTCCGCAAAGGACCAGTCGCAAGTGCGGGAATATCCTCTGCAATGGGGGCAGAATCTCACGCGCAAGATATTCAGCGGCATCCACATTGGGAGCGTAATTCATATTGCCCGAAAAAATCAGATCATACTCTTTTGCTTCTCCATGGTAAGAAAATTTGTCAAATTCCACCCCATTGGGCACCACCACAATCTCTTCGCGGTGCGGGTGCGGAATCAGGTCTCGATCCACCGCGGTGATAATGGTTTTGTGGTCGAAACGGTCAAATATTTCGCTCTCATAGCGGGCCACCCGGCGATGCTCCATATTGAAGAACCACTTGACCGGTCCTTTGGCATTCTCCGCGCGACGGGCCAGACCTTTAGAGAAAACATCTTGATAATCAAGTGTTTTAGGTATAGAAAAATCTTTCACATACTCCGCCATACGGAATAACTGGCAGTAGATGTGGTCGGGTTGAACCTGTCGGACAATGTCGTCCAGTTGCCGCGCATTTTTTTTATTGTAGAACAAACCGCATTGGATAGGCAGGCCCTTGAAAAAGGCCCTGCCCATGTTCCAACAGCGTTTTAGATTGTTGTTTCCCAGAAGAAAAATCTCCTTACAGAACGGTTTGAGCTGATTCAGAGCATCATCCGACACCGGCTTGTCGTGCATGGCCGCCAAATATATATCGTGGTGCTCCGCAAGACAGCGTATCTGGTGGTACGCACGCAGCTTGTCCCCCTTTTCCAGGGGATACGGAAAGCGCGAAAGTACCACTAATATCTTCATTTCGACAAGTTTATTTCGGAGTGCAAAGATACAATTTTTAGGAATTGGGTAAGGGGGAGGCTTAAGACTTAAGACTTAAGACGTGAGACGTGAGACGTGAGACTTAAGACTTGAGACTTGAGACGTGAGTTGTGAGACTTGAGATGCGAAATGTGAGACGTTGGGAACATTGGCTCCTCACGTTCTGGCAAGGATGATACAAAATAATATTATGGGGATAGCGGCTATAGAATCATATCCCCGAATTCGCTCTCCACCATCACCCATCTTTCTTCGGTTTTGGAATAAATGTTTTAATCAAAGACAAACGTATCCGAACTTCATTATTGTAATCGTAAATCGCCTCCACAAGCCCTAACCGTTCGTTATATCGGTAAGTGACAGAGAATGAACCTCTTTTTGACTTTGCAAAACCGCTTTGTTCGCAAATCTCTACAAGTCGGTTCTGGTATTTCCATTGGGAATAAGACAAATATTGCATTTTGTACCGCAAGAGCAAGGTGCATTGGCATAGGGGATCATTGAATGAAAGGAAGGAACGCTTGTATCTTTCCCCGATTTTAACGGGATAGCGTATTTCAGGAAAAGGATAATATTGGAGAAGGCCAAAACCGTGCGTTCTAGGGGGATGAATCCACAAAAGTTTGCTGTTTTCCAAAATCTCCGTAGTCTCAATGAAACCGTTTTGGTCAATCGAAGAGGTCGAATCCAATGCTGCGGGATCATCAGGCAGGGAGTCGTAATAATCATACGTGATCACCCCTTGATGGTACATTTCCTTGTCCAAAACACGCATGACGATATAGTAGGAATGGTTTATGTTCTTGGAAACAGAGTCCACTTTTGCTTCAAATATAAAGATGTTTCCAGGTTTGTATATGGTATCGTAATCATCCATAGCAATATCAGAGGCGATTATCCTTATGGGAATAGTAAAGAGAATGGCTGTGACACAAATGCTATGGAACGTCACTGTTTTTTCTTTTGTCTGATATGGTTTCTTTTTCATAAATATGATTTTAGAATAAGTCCACAAAATAAATATTTCCTATTATCATCAGCAAACAAAAATACCGCCGTGAATCCGCGTCATAGGGCATCTCCACAGCGGCATTTTCAAACGTCTTACGTCCAACGTCTCAAGTCTAACGTCTCACGTCTCACGTCTTTATTATCCTATCACCTTCTCCGTCAATCTCATCAATCTCTTTTCAATACGGTCGGCTTTCACCACATAGTCGTGCGCCTTGTTGATCATCATCTCGGCCCACTCTTTGTCTTTCAGCGAGGAGGCGTTGATTTTGACGTTGAGATAGGCGCCGTGGACAGCCGCGCGAGCGCAGAGCACACCCACTCCGGCATCGGAAACAGAAGCTGGGTTGCCCTTCTTGATCATCGCCTCGCAAATCTCGAACACCTTGAAGGAGTTCTCAATGGTGCGCATCGGCACTTCGGTGGCGTATTTGGTGGCATCCTGGATGGCCTGCGAACGTGCTTCTTTCTCCTCGGGTGTGCCCTTCGGCATACCAAAGGCGTTCATAATCACATTGAAAGCATTAGTGTCCTCATCCACAAGGGCGAGCAGCGTGTCTTTCAATGCCTGACCTTTCTCAGCCCATTTGGAATAAAACTCCCACTTGGCATCCCAGCCGGGTTTGTGGGAGGAGAGGTTGGCAACCATCGTGCCGAGAGCGGCGCCGAGGGAGCCCATGTAAGCGGAGATGGAACCGCCGCCGGGAGCCGGACTCTCAGAGGCAGTCTCGTTGGCGAATCCTGTGCAGGTCATATCCACCAATTTCGGTGTAGTGTCTTCTTTCTCAAGAAGATACTCTATCACCTTTTCTTCAGCGTTAAAGGGTTTCAGATCATCCAAACCCATGGATTTGATGGCGATTTTCACCTTTTCTTTCTCATCGATACCTAACGAGCGGTGCTGTTTGGCCAGATAGTAATTGGCTGCATCGATCAGCGTTTTCTTGGGCACCAGACCCACGATTTCAGCACCTGTGACACGCACGCCGCGCTTGGCGGCCTTGTCGCAGACCTCATCAAAGGCCACATGCAGCGGGGTGAGGTTGGTGTTGGTGATATTCATGGAAACTTGGGCGATACCGTATTCGGCAATGTACCAACCGATGGCTTTTGTACCTTTGAGCGTACCCGGAAGCATCACAGGTTTGCCGTCCTTGTCGAGCACTTTCTTGCCAGTGATAGGATTGCCCTCTCTCTTCGGGCGGCCTTTTTCACGCACATCGAAAGCGATGGCGTTGGCGCGACGGGTGGAGGTTGTGTTCAGGTTATAGTTCACGGCGATGAGGAAATCGCGGGCTCCGATGGCGGTGGCGCCGCTCTTGGCCACGCTTTCCGTGAACTTGTTCGGACCAAAATCGGGTTTCCACTCCTTGGTCGTGATGCGTTCTTTCAGCGCTTCGTATTCGCCCTGACGGCAGTTGGCGAGGTTGCGGCGTTTCTCCTCAAAAGCGGCGTTTTCATAGCAGAACACAGGGATGTTCAGTTCCTCACCCACTTTCTTGGCCAACTTACGGGCATATTCCGCTGTTTCTTCCATCGTGATATTGGCCACCGGCACAAACGGGCACACATCCGTGGCGCCGAAGCGCGGGTGATCGCCATGATGATAGCGCATGTCAATGAGTTCCTGACACTTGGCAATAAGTTGGAAGGCGGCATCCACCACCGCGTCGGGGGTGCCCACAAAAGTAACCACCGTGCGGTTGGTGGTCGCACCTGGATCCACATCCAACAGGGTTACACCTTCTGCCTGACGAATAACATCGGCCACTTGATTGATAATTTCAGGATTTCTTCCCTCACTGAAATTGGGAACGCATTCGATTAATTGTTTCATATTTATAAATTATTGATTGTTAATTATTTGCAAAAACATATTCTGGGATTGCAAAGATAGGAAAAATAAGGGTACGAAAAATATCTTCCGTTCTTCTTTGTTTATGAGTTAATCCCCCCTCTCGGAGAAAGCAGTGCCCCCGAAGATAAAATTCCCCACATCGCGCACTACACCATTGACACCATACCCTACGGAACAGTGGTGACGGATTTCACTGCCAACAGGATAACGGTTAGTGGCAAGAAGTGAGTTTCGCCATTACACAACATCCGCATCGACAGCGAGAAGTGCGACGACGGTCTCTTCTCGCTGGTCGGGATTATTCCGGTGAGGAAGAAATTCTCATCCCCGTTAGGGGTCGCATATTTCCCGCTCCTCGCCATTCATCGTCCAAAAATTTGACACCTCCGTCTCATTTTTGGACACAATGCATCTTTTCGTTTCCTGGCAACACCCTGTTATGGTTATATTTTCTATTTTTGGCGCGATTTTTGGAACGATAAAGAAAAACTGAACCGATGCTCAACACCATCCTCATCGTCGATGACAACCGCAACGTGCTCGCCGCGCTCAAGCTGCTGCTGGATCGCGAGTTTCGGCAGGTGGTCGCGCTGCCGTCGCCCAACACCCTGCTGCGGCAGATCGAGCAGTGCCGGCCCGACGTCGTGCTGCTCGACATGAACTTCTCCGCCGGACTCAACACCGGCAACGAGGGCCTCTTCTGGCTCCGCGAGATCAAACGGCTCTACCCGCAGCTCCCCGTGGTGCTCTTCACCGCCTACGCCGACATCGAGCTGGCAGTGGCGGGCATGAAGGAGGGCGCATCCGATTTTGTGGTGAAGCCGTGGGACAACGACCGCCTCATCGCTACCCTCATCCGCACCTGTACTCCCGAAAAGGGAACCCTAAAACGGAAATCGCAGAACGAAAGCGCCCTGTTCTGGAGTGACAGTCCGGCGATGCGGGAACTTCGACTGATGGTGGAAAAGATCGCCCCCACGGACGCCGCTATTCTCATCACGGGCGAGAACGGAACTGGCAAAACATTGCTGGCTAAAGAGATACACCGACTCTCCGCCCGCACCGACAAACCCTTCATGACTGTGGATTTGGGTGCGCTAACCGAAACGCTTTTCGAAAGCGAGCTGTTCGGGCACATGAAAGGCGCGTTCACAGACGCGAAGAGCGATCGCGCGGGCAAAATAGAGGAGGCCGCCGGCGGTACCCTTTTCCTCGACGAGATTGGCAACCTCGCCTTCCCGCAGCAGGCCAAGCTGCTGACGGTCATCCAGCAGCGCACGGTCTCCCGCGTAGGCAGTAACAAAGCTGTCCCCGTCGATTTCCGGCTCATCAGTGCCACCAACCAGAAGCTTGACGAGAAAGTGCTTCGCGGCGAGTTCCGAGAGGACCTCTACTACCGCATCAACACCATCCACCTGGAAATTCCGCCCCTGCGCGAGCGCCGCGAGGACATCCTACCCTTCGCGGAGCGTTTCCTGACCGTCTTTGCTGAAAAATACCACAAACCCACCCTCAAACTGAGTCCCGATGCTGCGCGTAAACTGATGGGACACCCTTGGTACGGCAACATCCGCGAGTTGGAACACGCCGTGGAGCATGCGGTCATCGTCAGCGACGGCCCTGAATTACAAGCGCGGGATTTCAAACTCACGCCCCCGATGGCGAAAGACAACGCGCAGAAAATCACCACGTTGGAGGAAATGGAAGCCGAGTTAATCCGCAAATGCATCGCCAAATGCGGCAGCAACCTCACCACCGTGGCCGCCACGCTAGGCATTACTCGGCAGACCCTCTATAACAAGATGAAGAAATACGGAATATAAGGCAAAAGGCAATAGAAATAGTTGTGGTCGAAAAAGAACAAATATATAAAACATATTCCTTAAGCAGCCTCGAAGAGGCAAGACGCGCGATAGCGCAATTAACCCCACACAAGCGAAGTGCAGTGTGGGGTAGTAACGAACAGATATGATAGTAATAACGATAATAATAGTAATCTCCTGGGCCGCCACCACGTGGCTCCTCATCCGGCGCAACAGGCGCAACACTGGCCGCATCAAGTTCCTGTCGGAGGCAGTGGCAGGCGGCGACTTCAGCTTCACCTTCCCCGAGGGTAACCGCCGGCGCAGCGACCGTGAGCTGGCCGCGTCGCTGAACCGCATCCGCGACATGCTCAGTCGTACCCGTCAGGAAACCATTGACAAAGAACGCTACTACGCCCAAATTCTCGAAAACGTACGCACCGGCATCGTGGCGTATGACGAACAGGGGTTCGTCACGCAGACTAACCGGGCAGCCGCGGAACTTTTCGGGCTGCCCGTGCTAACCCACATCCGTCAGCTCGACCGCGTGAGTGGCGGTCTGGCGGACATGCTGCTCGTGGCGGCGGTCGGTGATACCCGCACGCTCACCCTCCATGACGTCGAAAGCACCCGCCAACTCTCCCTCCAGGTCTCCCAAAGCCGCATCCGCGACCGCAACCTCCGCATCTTGGTTGTCAACGACATACACAACGAATTGGATAACAAGGAGATTGACTCGTGGATCTCGCTCACCCGCGTACTCACGCACGAGATTATGAACTCCGTAAGTCCCATCACCTCGCTGAGCGAAAGTCTGCGTACGCTGGTTCCCGATACTTCGTCGGAACTCTACAAGGGACTGGATGTTATCCACTCCACGGGCAGAGGCATTGAGGGCTTTGTGGAGTCGTACCGGCAGTTCACGCACATCCCAACGCCCGCGCCGACACTCTTCTATGTCCGCGGACTAGTGGAACGTGCAGTGCAATTGGTGCAGTCCGTGCCGGAGAACACCCGCATCGACTTCCGCTGGTCGGTGGAGCCCGGCGACATGCTGCTCCACGCCGACGAGAACCTTGTCGGGCGCGTACTCAACAACCTGCTGAAGAACGCCGTGGAGGCAATAGGGCAGGAGAACGACGGCTGGGTGGAGGTCCGGGGATTCCTCAACGAAAGAGGGGATGTGGTCATGGAGGTCAGCGACAGCGGCGGCCCGATTCCGCCGGAGGTCGAGGAGCGTATTTTTATTCCCTTCTTCACTACTAAAACCGATGGATCCGGCATCGGACTGAGCATCTCCCGCCAGATCATGCGGCTTTCGGGCGGCACCCTCACGCTGCGGACGCGCCCGAATACTACGTTCGTGATGACTTTCGTCCGGTAGGTTGAGATTTTCAATGTATTTAAAGTAGAGAGGTGTTGATATTACAGTCCTGTTGCATAAAATTGTCTATTTTTTACACACCGTTGTCCCAAAAATTGACGCTTTTCGAATGTGATTATATATGTAGCTGTTTGAAAATCAGTTGTTTTTGTGTTTTGGCATGGTTTTGGGAATTAAACTCCTACCTTGAGCAGCCCCGGAGGGGCAAGAGCTCGGTAGGGGTACGGATGGGGGAGATGAAACGATGATGCGATGATGTGATGATACGATGATATTAGAACGAAACAACGAAACAATGATACGATTAGAGAACATCAGCAAAAGCTTTCGCTCCGAAACGGTGGAGACGAAAGCGCTACAGCAAGTAAATATGGAGGTCCGGAAGGGCGAGTTCATAGCCATCATGGGCCCTTCCGGTTGCGGCAAGACCACCTTGCTCAACATCCTCGGCCTCCTCAACACCCCCGACTCGGGCCGCTATTTCCTTGACGGCCGCGACGTGAGCGGTTTGAAAGAGCGCGACCGGCTGAAGCTGCGGCGCGGGGTCATCGGTTTCGTCTTCCAGAGCTTCAACCTTATCGACGATATGAACGTTTTCGAGAACGTGGAGCTGCCGTTGCGCTATCTCGGCCTCAGCAAGTCGGAGCGCAAGGCGAAGGTCAACGAGGTGCTGGACCGCATGAGCATCATCCACCGGGCGAGCCACTATCCGCAGCAGCTCTCCGGTGGGCAGCAGCAGCGTGTCGCCGTGGCCCGGGCGGTCGTCTCCAACCCGCAGCTCATCCTCTGCGACGAGCCCACCGGCAACCTCGACAGCCACAACGGTCTCGACGTCATGCACCTGCTCTGCGACCTCAACGCCGCAGGCACCACCATCGTCATGGTCACCCACTCCGCTCACGACGCCGGGTTCGCGCACCGGATCGTGAAGATGCAAGACGGAACGATTGAACGATGATGCGTGCTCTTGCGAGTAGGAGGTTCTGGCCTCCTATCGTCGGCCGGAATGGTGCAGCGATAAATGATGATGTCTCGGTGACGCACCGCCTCGGAGATGCGACCCGCGCGAAGCGCAATTAACCCCATACAAGCGAAGCGCAGTGTGGGGATCACACAAGAACCAAAAACCCAAGAATATGAAACACACCCCAACCCGCACCGCAACGGTGCTCAACATCCTCGGCCTCGCCGTGGCAATCGCAGCCTTCATGGTGGTGGCGATGGTAAGATACTATGACCTCCGGTACGACAAGTCCTATCCCGGCGCCGACCGCATCTATTCGGTGTGGCTCATGAAAACCATGTACCTCGGCAACGATACGATAGTGAGCTCTGTACGATCCGGCGATGCAGATTATCAGCTGCTTACAGGATTTCCTATGAAATGTAACAGCCAAATCCAATCCTCGGAGCAACCTTTAGAAGAGATTGAGGATGTCTGCACATTGAGCGGTTACGGCTATGGTTGGCAGCGGGTGGCCGCGGAGAATAGCACCGCACCCGACACCATCTCTAAGATACAAATGACCATTCCGTCTTTCTTTCCCTTCTTTGGTGTTGAAATTAAAGAGGGAAATTTGGAGAAGTTTACCGATTTTAGAAATGCGGTGATTTCCAGCCGATTAGCAAAGATTCTGTTCCCGCACGGAAGCGCTGTCGGACAACGGATTATCTTAAGTCAGAATGATGGTCAAGAACGTTCAGTGCGAGATCTCGATACACTTACGGTGATAGCTGTTTTCAAAGACCTGCCGCAAAATAGTTCTCTGCATGATTACGAGGTGGTTCGTCACTATCCACCTGGCATCTTTTACGGTAATTTATATGTAAAAGTGAAAGATACAACGATGGTTAATATCTTGAAGAAAAAGATGTTGGATCGTTATCAAACAGCATATCACGCTTATTGGGACAATGTTGACACCACCGGCGACGAGGCATTAAGCCATGTGGAATATAAGCTAAAGTATAAAGATGCGCCGCAGGAAATCGACAATGTGATGATGAACTCTTTGCATGACAACTATTCTTCGCCCAACAATTTCTGGAATTTGGAAGCAAAGCGGTTCACTACGGTTTCCAAAGTGCTGAGCGTGTTTGGAATCGTGCTGTTGCTGCTCGCCTTCCTGAACTTCACCAACTACGCGGTGGCTACGGTGCCGCTCTATCTGCGCAAGACGAACATCCGAAAGATAGAGGGCTGTTCTAATACGCAGCTGCGATGGGAGATGTTCGGACGTTTCTTGCTCTCCGCCGTAATCGCGTTCCTCATTGCGTTAGTCATCGTGGAGGTGTGCGCCCGCACGAAGGTGATCCCGTTCGTGGAAATCAGTCTGAAATTGGCGGACAACCTACCTGTGGTGTGGATTTCCGCCGCCGTCACCCTCTTGGTGGCCGTGGTCGCCTCGCTGTATCCGGTATTCTACACCACCGCCGCTGCTAACGTGGAATCGGCGTTGAAGAGTCAGCTCGCCACCCCCGAGAAATACGGCAAGTGGCGCAAACTGTTGCTTCGTATGCAGACCACCCCGGCCTCTGTTGTGCAGTTTTTCGCCTCTTTCGCCATCATTCTCTTCATGACATTGGTTTTTGTACAGAACCATCAGATGAAGACCGCCGATGTGGGCTTTGAAACGGATAACATCTATGTATCTCAATTTCAGAAGTCAGCTCCAAACACTACGAATCCTGCTCTCAAAGGGTATCAGGAAGATTTTCAGTGTAAGACTTTGGACTCTTTGAAAGGCGAATGGAAAAAGTTAGGGGAAATTGCGGATGTTACTTGGGCGGAGAATCCCATACTGGGACAAGGGGCCTCCTACGGCATGGTGACGCTTAAAGCCGGAGATGAAATGGTGTCGATTTGCGACCGCACGGTTTCAGCCAATTTCTTCCGATTCTTTGGTATCAAAATGCTGGAAGGCAAAGACTTTGAAGAGGTTTGTAATGCATCGCGTAATGGCAGAATCCTTAACAAGTCGGCTCTGAAATTGACAAAGCAGTGGGAAATAGACTCGAATCGGCGCAATTCAGGCATTGATGGTGTTGTGCAAGATTTTCATAATATGCCACTCATCAATGAGATTGAACCTTGTATCTATTTTGCGAAGGTCAATGACGAACTCGTGTGGAATGATCCGTATATTTACATCAAACTGAAAGATGCTGGCAAACAAAAAGTTGACGTGTCTTTAGTAAGCCAAATGGACGCCGTTTGCGCCCACATGGGACAGTTATGCCCGTTCACCTCGCTGAAGGATGCCATCGACAAGGAGTATGAGAAAGAGGATGACTTCGCCAAGCTGATGGTCCTTTTCGGGGCGGTCACGTTGTTCGTCACGCTCACCGGCTTGCTCGGCATGGTGATGCTCGACAGCCACTACCGTCGGCGGGAGATGAGTCTGCGCCGCGTGTATGGTGCCTCCAAGGAGAATCTCCTGTGGCAGGTGGTCCGCAACATCCTCATCATCTGCATGTTGTGCTTCGCCGCCGCTGCGCCCTTGGCCGTCAGCCTCTTCCGCAAATGGCAACAACATTTCGCCTACAAAGCCGACATCCCCGTCTGGGTCTTCCTCGCCGTCTTCCTCTCCATCACCCTCCTCGCGCTGGCCATCACCGCCTGGCAGACGCTACGGACGTTGCAGGAGAATCCTGCGGAGGTGATACAATGATACGATGATGCGTGCTCTTGCGAGTAGGAGATTCCGGCCTCCTATCGTCGGCCGGAATGGTGCAACGATGAATGATGATGTCTCGGTGACGCATAGCCTCGGAGAGGCGACACGCGCGAAGCGCAATTAACCCCATACAAACGAAGCGCAGTGTGGGGGTCACACAAGAACCAAAAACCCAAGAAATATGAAACACACCCCAAAAATCCTCAACCTCCTCGGCCTCGCCACCGCCCTGGCCGTCTTCATGATCCTAATGGCGCAGGTCCGCTACGACCGCCGCTACAACCGCTGCCTCGCGGACTCCGAACGGATGTACCGCGTGGAGGAGAACGATGTCGGACAAGGATTCTCCGATTACGTCATCCAAGACAATCTTGCTGCATTCCTCAACAGTCAGGATGAGGTGGAGGCGTTAACATCGTTCCACAACCTGTACGGTTACGATTACTATATGCTACACAATCCGGTAGAAGACCTTTCCGATGTCTCTTTCATCCGAATCTATGACACGGATTTCTTCGCGTTTTTCGGGCTCAAGTGTGTGGCGGGCGACTTTGCCCATTTGGATACGGACCACGAGGCCGTTCTGCCGAAATCGTTGGCCGACAAACTTTTTCCAAAAGGGAATGCCATTGGCGACTATCTTGAGATGGAATATCGCGACAAAAAAGTTTTGGAGCCCGAAGAAGACACTCTTCTGCGGTATCGGGTGGTGGCGGTGTATCAGGACCTGCCCGAAAACAACTCTATTGGGAATCCCGTGATTTTCTTCGATCCGCCTCGCCTGAATTACGAGATTGTCAGTGTCAACAGGGACTCCCTAAATGCGAAGTGGCCGTGGCCGGAACCGTTCTATTATTGGGTCTTCACCACTCGAATGGAAACCGACACGCTGTTCACAAGGCTACATCTGCGCAGCGAAACCGAGAAAAAGGAGGAACCATTTCTCATTGCCGGGTCAAATATAAACATGAGAACAAAGGCTGGGCATACGAAGATGCTGAGACTCAGGGCTTCCACTGACTCTGCCGACCATACGCCTGTGCTGGTGAAGGCCAAGATGGAGAAACCAGATCCGATGGGATGCTTCTATGTGAAGTTGAAACCAGGCACGTCGGAGGATACGATAGCGGCACGAATCACAGCCCAATACGAGTGTTTTCAGAAGGCACAGGCACGGACCGGTGCGCCGGTGGTACGCTTAGTGGCGGCCAAGGATATCCGCTTCGAGACGGATGTGGAATCTGATTATGGAACGGTGAGCCGCTTCGTGACGAACTGTCTGGCCGGCATCGCGTGGGCGGTGCTGCTCATCGCCTTCCTCAACTTTGCCAACTTCGCCATCGCGGAGGCGCCCCTGCGGATGCGCCGTATTAACACCCGCAAGGTGCTTGGCGAGTCGGACTGCGGAATATGGTGGTCGATGGCGAAAGGCTATATCACCCTGTCGCTCGTGGCCTTCCTCATCGCTTTCGTCCTCTTCCTGCTTTGCACCCGCCTACCCGAAATCCCCATGCTGTCCAACCCCGTCACCTTGTCCGGCAATGTCCCTATCATCCTGACTACCTTATTGTTGTCCATCTTTGTCGGAGTTATCGTTTCCATTTACCCAACGCGAATGGTCACCGCCGTGTCGCCGGATGTCGCGTTGAAGGGCAATTACGGCTTCTCCAAGACGGGGATTCGGCTGCGCACATGCTTCATCGGGTTACAATTCTTGCTCGCCTCTGTCATACTGACCTGCACACTGTACGTTGCTGTCCAAAACCGTTACCTCAAACAGTATGACATGGGCTATCAGACGCACAATATCCTGAATTACAGCTCGGATATCCGATACCAAAAGACAGACGAATTTGTTGCTGCGCTGAAAAAACTACCCGACGTAAGCGATGTGACGTTTGCTTCGCACAACATTCTCCGTCAGGGCTATTCGATATTCGGGCGCCCGATGTGGACGGCCGATGGTGATTCCGCCACGAATGCGATCTTCAACGTGATGAGCGTGGCACCGAATTTCTTGACCTTTTTCGGTATTAAGATGGCCGACGGAATCCCGTTTGAGAAGTGCGATACGGCTGATACACTGCGTTATGTGATTTTCAACCGAAAAGCGCAGGAACAGTATCATCTGCAGTTGAACTGGTATTACAATTTTTCCGACGGGATGATGAAGACCCAGATTGTGGGCTTCTCCCACGACTTCCACTTCCGACCGCTCTACGACACCATCCAGCCGATGGCATTGGAGCTCGTCAGTGAGCTTGGGATGATGACGGGGCACTTCTTCGTGAAGTACAACGACGGGGCCGACACTGCTGCCCTGGTGCAGGGCATCCGCAGATTAGCCCACGATTTCGGGGATGATGGCGAGTTGAAAGTCAGCACCTTGGAGGATGATCTGGAAGGGCTCTACTCCAAGGAGGCCGGCCTATCAAAAGGGTTGTTCATCCTATGCGGAGTGGCGGTTTTGCTCGCGCTGATGGGTGTGGCGGGGATGCTGCTGTTGGAGATGACCTACCGCCGTCCCGAGTTGGGCTTGCGGCAGATCTTCGGCTCCTCCACGGGACAGCTGCTCGCCCGCACCAACGGCAAGTACGCCCTCCTCTGCACCGTCGCCTTCCCGCTCTCCGTGCCCGTCAGCCTCCTGCTGCTCCGCCAATGGCTGAAGCTGTTCGTCGCCCACGCGCCCATCGCCGTCTGGATCTTCCTCCTCGCGTACGTCATCCTATTGGCACTCACGGCGTTAGTCGTCACGGTACAGTCAGCGCTGTCGCTGCGGTTCGAGCCGGTGGATACGGTGCGGACGTGACATCATCCCCGATAGGGGATCCATATTTGTAGCCGGAAACGCGCACGACCCGTCACAAACCCGTTAGGGGTTGCATGTCAACGGATTACGATAAAACAACGGTTTTTTGATGAATCCCCCTGACGGGGATTTTGGAAACCGTGCGGGCATCCGTTTTTCTACAGATAGGTGTCCCCTAACGGGGACGGGAGAATGTCGGAAGTCATACACAAGACAGCGTGGGGGCGTATCGCATACGCCCGATGAAATAAACGCATACCCCGAAGATAAAAACATCCTCCCACCCAAGATTCTCCCCATAAATCTCGTTATTACATATAGAAACCTATCCAAAACCTTAACCGTTATGAGAAAATTAACCTTAACCATCCTATTGGTTGTTGCAGTGGCGGCGACCTGGGCGCAGAAGCCCGACAAGAAAACCGTAAAATTGGAGAAACAGCTCGTGGGGACTTTCGTGGAAATTCCCTCGGTGCATTACACCGAGTACATCCGCGACACGAACATGGAAGTGTACGCGTCTCAGGAAATCACGCTGGCGGGATTCCGCATGTTGGAAACGGAGGTGTCCAACAAGGTGTATGACGCCTTTCTGGAGGATTTGAAAGCACAGGGCCGGATAAAGGATTACGAGTCGGCCCGGGTCCATAACGAGGGCTGGGCTCCCTATTTGGACAGACCTGTTGACGAGTTCCTGCAAGATCCGAACCTGTCTTATGCCAATTACCCGGTGGTGAACATCAGCTACGAAAGCGCACAACTGTTTTGCCAGTGGCTGAATGAGAAAATAGCAAGTCCGGAGTGGGAATATATGCTGCCTACTCGAGAACAATGGCGGGGTGCGGCAAGTTGTGGTGACCCTAATGCATCCTATTCTAATGGTTCTCCATTTCTTGAAACCATTGCTAACAAACCCAGATATAACTATTGGCATGTCCCCGAAATGTATATCTCCCGCACGGACGATGGGTATAAAGTGATGGATCTTTGGTCTGTAAAATATCATATTCCCCCTACAGTGCCGGTGAAGACATACTACCGTAACGCCTACGGTCTTTACAATATG